>Ga0115006_10001093_pt1 | contig 16364 bp, 6 predicted proteins | sample ArcOceMetagenome_3_FD_88943 | JGI IMG/M metagenome (GOLD analysis project Ga0115006, IMG submission 88943) | Marine eukaryotic phytoplankton communities from Arctic Ocean - Arctic Ocean- Svalbard ARC20M Metagenome | ecosystem: Environmental > Aquatic > Marine > Oceanic | place: Arctic Ocean...
TCGGTCGGCGGCGCGGCGGTGGCGGGCGCCTGCATGGTGACGGCCGCGCGCGTCGCGGTCGACGGCGCGGCGACGGGCGGGACCGCGCGCAGGCTGAGCACGCCCGGGAGCAGCACGCACAGGGCGCGCAAGTCCATTCGGCGGATGTGCGTGGGCTGCGTAGACGAGTTCGTCGTGCGCAGTGCGTCCCGCAATCACGGCGGTGGCCGCCACGGGGGAGTGTGACCAGCGCAGACCAGCTGCCTTATAAAGTCGGTGACACAGTCACACCGTGGGGTCTGGCTGACATCAACAGTAACCGTCTCCTCGGGTCACAGTACAGGATCACCTCACCACTGGGCGGCTAATCTTAGAGGAAAAAGGTTCCTCCTCCGCTAGGAATTCCTACAGCTCTCTCCACTGAGTTCGCTGCGCTGGTTTGTCCGTGTCCGCAGCGTTTTTCAAAGCACGGCCATGGCGCTGGCGCTTGCGAGCTGCAGCTCGACCGGCGACCCCGGCTTCGACGCGCCGTCGCACTACTACGACATCGCCAGCACGACCTTCGCCGTCGACGACGACGCCTTCTTTGCCGAGGCGCACGCGTCGCACGAGCCGCTTGAGCCGATGCCGCCTGCCGTTAACTTATTGCTCGAGGCGCCGGACGCCGAGAGCCAGGGCACAGCGGTGCCGACCCGCTCGCGTGGCAGCGCTGGTGCCGACGACGACAACGACGACGAGGGCGCAGACGGAGGGCGTGTCGAGGAGGCGCCGGCGCCCGCGCGGCCGCGTGCCGTCGAGCGCCCCGCTTTGAGCGCCACCGCCGACGCAAAGCAGCCGGCGCGCGCGGCGCCAGACGATCTGATGGCGCAGCTGGAGGAGCACAACCGACGAATCGCGCAGGCGGGGCAGGTGGCCGCGAAGAACCGCGTCCTCGCCGCAAAAAGCCAGCAGCGCCCCCCCGCGGCCGCGGCGCCCGCTGCCGCTCGGCAGCAAAAGCCCAAGCTGAAGCCGCCGGTGCCGCCCGCGAGGCCACCGCGCCCGGCCGCGGCCTCGGCGACGCCCACGAAGCGAGCCGCACCTTCCAAGCCCGCCAAGGTGCAGGTGGTACAGGTGGAGCTGGGGGCGGAGGTGGAGCACGAGGCGGCGCAGGCAAGGGCGGCCGCGGAGGGCGAGGCGAGGGCAAAGGCGGAGGCGGCCGCAGCGGCCGCAGCTGCAGCGGAGGAGGAGGAGGAGGAGACACGCCGTATAGCGGCGAAGCAGAGGGCTAGACTCGAGGCGGAGGAGGCCGCGAGGCGAGAGGCCGAGGCGGAGGCACGCAGGGCCGAGGCGGAGGCCGAGGCGGCTGCGCAGGCGGCAGCCCAGGAGGCAGCCCAGGCTGCTGCACAGGCGGAGGCGAAGGCGCGAGCAGAGGAGCAGGCGCGAGCAGAGACGAAGGCGCGAGCAGAGGCGCAGGCGCAGGCGCAGGCGCAGGCGCAGGCGCAGGCCGCCGCCCTTGCTGCTGCGGAGGTAGAAGTTGCGGCGGCCGTAGAGGCGAAGGCGGCGGCGGCGGCGGCAGCGGAGGCGGAGGCGGAGGCGGCTGAGGCGGAGGCGGAGGCCCGCAGGAAGGAGGAGCAGCAGAACGACGACGACGACGACGACGCGCCGCCGTCGCCTCCGCAGCTGCTCTCGCCAGGCCGCTCGCTCGCGCAGCTCGTGGCGGCCACGCGGCCGAGCCTGCCCGCAGCCGCGCTCGTGGCCGTGCCAGCCGCAGAGGGCCCCTCGTCGCATCACGCCACGCCGCCGTCGCATCCCGCAGCAGCGGAGGCGCCGCCGCCGGAGCTCGTGTGCCCGATCACGGGCAAGCTGATGGAGGACCCGGTCGCCATCCTCAACGGCACGACGTTCGAGCGCACCGCCATCGAGCGCCGCTTCAAGTACAATGGCGCCGTCGACCCCTTCACGGGCGAGCAGCTCGAGTCCAAGGTGCTCGTGCCAAACCTGCACCTGCAAAAGTGCATCCGCGAGTACCGCGCGCGTGTCGAGAGCGCTGCTGCCGCTGATGCCGCAGCGGGCGGCGGTGCCTCCAGCAGCACCGCCGGCGCCGGTGCGGCTGCCCCCGCGGCGGCAGCCGACGCACAGCAGCAGCAGCGACGAGCCGCGCTGGCCGCGGCGGCGTTTGCGGCGACCCACGACGCTGGCGTGCCCGCTGCACCGACCGGGGTGGAGAAGACTCGAGCCGAGCTTCTAGAGGAGTGGAAGGCGGAGAAGGAGCGGAAGAGGCGCGAGGAGGGCACCGCCGGGAGCGCTACGCACCACCCCCCCACCGCCCCCACCGCCGCCTCGTCTGCGCCGCTGCAACGGCTCGACGCGCAGGGCGCGCGCGCCAACGCCGCCTCGGCGCCGCCGGGCGCGAGCGCCGCGCCAAAACCGGCGCGCGTGCAGGTTGCGCCCGCCAAGGCGGCGCCGGTCGCAGCGAAAGGCAAGCCGAGCGCGCCACCGCCGTCGGCGGAGGATCTCGAGGCCAAGCTCAAGGCGCACAACGCCAAGTTCAAGCCGAAGACGCTGTACGAGCCGCGCAATCACGGCTTTAAAGAAATTCGCGCCTGGGAGCAGCGCAGCGGCAAGAGGTTTGGCGCTCTCTCGGCCGAGGAGCGCATAGAAGCCAACGACGAGATCAACAGATGGATCAACGCCAACGCGGCGTGAGCCCATGCAGCAGATGGCAACGACGCGAGGCTTTTCCCCGCACAGCCAGAACCGCACACCTTATTTTCGTTCTCTAGTGACCACTTGACGTTGAGTGTGTTTCCCCACAAAGCCACACATAAATAGGAGCAAATTTGTTCGTATATAACAAAGACGAGGAGCTAACCTGTATTAATGGGCTCCAGGGACTTGCACGCTGCAGGCCCCCCGTATCAAGTCACGCTTCTATCGAGGCGATCGCGCCTTTCGCTGCGCTCAAGCTCGCCGACGCCCTCAATCCAAATCCATCGCGGTGAACTTGACGATGAGCTTGATCGGGCACGGGACGCCCGGGTCGGTGACGTACAGTGTCGCGCCGGTGTCCATGAAGTAGTCGACCGGCTTGTCGAGGTTGTCCTTGAAGGAGTCCTCCATTGCGCCGCGCATGTAGATCAGCTCGCCCTGCTTGCCGCCCTCGACGCGGATCGACGGCTTCTTGAGGCGCAGCCGCGCGTCCTCGCCCAGCTGCTCCATCAGGTGCGTGAGCGTCGCGCTGGGCGCCACCTCGAGCACGACGCCCGAGCCGCTGACGAGGCAGTTGGGGTTGCGCTCGTACTTGAACGTAGGCGCGTAGAGCGCCTGCCCGCCCATGTACATCAGGTTGTTGTTGAGGAAGGCGCTGCAGTTGGTCACGATCTTAAAGGCCTCGTTGGCACACGCGGCGGCGACGATGGCGTTGGTCGAGGCGATGGCGGGGATGATGTTCTTGATGACGCCCTGCGTGTGCATCAGCGTCACGCCCGGGATGCTGAACTTCGCCGCGCGCTCGGTCGCCTTCGTGAAGACCCAGTTCTGGTAGACGGGGTCGTCCTTGTCGGGCTTGTCGTCGGGGAACTGCTTGGGGTACTCGATCAGGTGCGCGTACAGGATGCAGTGCGCGGCGTTGCGCGGCGTCTCGGCGATCGTGCAGAGCGGCACGGCCTGCTGCGGCGGGAAGAGGTCGAGCGTGCACTCGAAGCAGGCGCTCACGCACGGGTAGATGACGCGGCAGTGGCCCGAGAAGCCCTCGGTGCCGCCGTCGACGAGCGGGATGACGGTGGAGAGGTCGGGCTTTCGCTCGCCGCCCTCGCTGTCCCCGAACTCGACGAGGCTGCAGGCCATCGCGTTCAGCCAGCGCCGCGCCTCGATGGAGTCGAGGCCCATCACGATGACCTGGAACTGCTTGTACCAGCTGGGCTCCTTGTCCTGGATCGGGCAGTAGTGCGGCGTTACAGTCACCCCCTTGCAGCGCTTCTGCACGAACTCGGCCGCCACCGTCGCCTTTGGCCGGCCCACGTCGGCCTTGCGGAAGAGGAACTGCCGGTTCAGGTTGGAGATGTCGATCGTGTCCATGTCGATGACGTCGATGTTGCCGAAGCCCGAGAGCGCGAGGTCCTTGAGCAGCTCGCACCCGAGGCCGCCCGCGCCGACCACGAGGATGCGGCACATCTGGTTGAGGAACATCATGATATCGCCGCTCGGCTCAAAGGGCACGGACGGCTCGAAGAGGGTGCCGAAGTTGCCCTGGTTGGCGAGCGGCCCGGCGCGCGTGCAGACCTTGGTCATGTGGGTCCACTTGCTGATGTCCTGCATCGCTCACGCGGCGGTGCTGGCGCGCGCGCGGGAGCTTGGAGTGCGTGTTCTTTCGGCCTCAAGCTCTCTGCGCGAAGTTCCAGACGCGTGCGCTGGTTTGTTCACGCCGGCATTTGAGATTCGCCTAATGTGAGGATGATGAGAGAGAGAGATAGCTAGCTAGTAGATAGATAGTTAGCGGGCTATGATTGACTACTTGACTTCCATTATGTATGCCCAGCACATACTAACTTTGAATGCAATTCAGCTGTTTTTGTCGCACACTCCACTTGGCGCGGCGCATGTCGACACAGCCCAAACTACTCCGCTTCTCGCCGAGCCTCCGCACGCGCGCGCTCGCGGTGCGCTCGCTCCGCCGCTGGCGGCAGTCGCTGTCGCTCGCCCGCCTCGCCGCGCCGGCCGCCGTCCGTCGGCCGCTGGCGGCCTTCTCGCTGTGGCAGCGCGCGGCCTCGACGCGCCAGCGGCTGACCAGGCTGCCCACGGAGCTGGGGCAGCGGCGCGCGCTGCTCGCCGGCTGGCAGGGCCTGCGTGGCCGGCTCCGATCGCAGCGGCACACGGCCGAGCTTACCGAGCTGTCGCGAGCGGCGCAGCGAGGCTGCAACCGCGTGCACGCGGCGCTCGTGCGCTGGCGGCGGCGCACCGGCCACCTCAAGTACGCGCGGCTGCTCGAGGGTCTCTCAAGCGCGCAGCGGTGCGCGGCCGCGTGGCACGCGTGGCTCGCGCACCGACGGCACGCGCGCTGGTCGGCGCTGATGCCGGCGCGGGGCGACGAGAGGCGGCTGCACGGGATCTGGGCGCGGTGGCTGCGCCACGCCGCGTCGGTCGCCGCGCGCGAGCAGCTGGCGGAGCGGGCGGAGCTGCACGGCGCCGCGCGGCGCCTCGAGGCCGCGCTCGGCGCGTGGGGCGAGCTCTGGCGAGTGGGGCGCGCGCTGGCGGCGGCGGCGGCGCGGTGCGAGGCGGCGCGGCGCGAACGGCGTGTGGCGTCGCGGCTGCGGCCGTGCGTGGAGGCGTGGGTGCGCTGGTGCGAGGCGGCGTGGCGGCTCGAGGAGCTCAAGGCGCGGTGCGTCGCGCGGCAGGCGGTGCGGCGCGTCGGGCCGTGCTGGGTCGCGTGGGTGCGGCGGTGGCGCGGCGCGCGGCACGTGGCGCGGCAGCGCGCGCGGTGCGAGGCGGCGCAGCTCGCGAGGCGACGGCGGCCGCTGCTCGAGGCGTGGGCGGCGCGGTGGCGCGAGGCGCGCGCGCTCGAGGCCGTCGGCGCGCGCGGCGTCGCGATGCGCACGCGGCTGCGCCTCCCCGCCAACATCGAGGCGTGGCGTGTCGCGGCCGAGGCGCGGCGGCGGTGGGGCGGCGTGCGGCGGCGCGGCGTGCTGGCGGCGCGGCTGTGGGCGAAGCGGCGAACCCTCGAGCGGTGGGCAAGGTGGGCCGCACACACGGCGCGCGAGGCGAGGCTGCGCCGGCGCGTCGCGCGGGGCGTCGCGCGCCGCGCGCTGCGCGTGTGGCGCGACGGCGGCGGCAGCAGCCGGGGCTCGCTCGGCGCCGGCTGCCACCTGCGGCGCGCGGCGCTGGCGCGGCACGCGCGGTGGCGCCGCCTGGGCCGCGGCTGGGCGGCGTGGGCGGCGCGCGCCGAGGCGGGCGCGGCGGTGGCGCGGCGCGCGCGCTCCGCCGTCGCGCTCGTGCGCCGGCTGCGGCTGAGGCGCGGCGTGCTCGATCTGTGGCGCGAGGCGATGTGCGGCAAGGCCGAGCGACGCCTCACGCCGCAGACGCGCCGCCGCCGCCGCGACGCCGCGTGGCTCGACTGGAAGCTCGACTCGCGCGGCTGGCGGAAGGCGCAGGAGGCGGCGCGGCGGCTGCGGCGGCTCGTGCGCGCGCGGCGCGGCGGGTGGGCCGTCAGGGCGTGGGCCAAGGCCGCCGCACGGCCGCGCCGCCTCGCCGCCGCCGTCGCCGCCGCCGCCACGCGCCGCCTCGGCGTGCGCGGCACCGGCTGGGCGTGGGCGCCGTGGCGCGCGCCGCCGCTGCTGATGGCGGTGCACACGTGGCGCGCCGCCACGATCGCGCCGCCGCCGCCGCCGCCGCTCTGGCACCGCAACCGCACCCGACCCAAGCCCAAGCCAGCGTCCGCCGCCGCCGCCGACGCCGCCGCCGCCGCCGCGTCGGACGAGCCGCGATCGCTGTCGGCGCACCTGCCGTTCACGGCCGAGCTGACGATGAGGGCCGCCGCGATGCGCCGCCGCGACGCCGCCGCCGCCTCGGCGTCGTCGCCGCCGCCCGACGGCTCCTCCGCCGCGCTGCGCCTCATCGTCGCCGCCCTCGACGCCGACGCGGCGCCGCGCGGCGCCGTCGAGGCCCTCTTTGCGCTGTGGGCGGCGACGTGCGCCTTCCGCCGCGCCCTGGGCCGCGTGGTGCTGCGCGCGCGGCGGATGGCGCGCCGCGCGCAGTGCGCGCGCGGGATGCGCGCCCTCGCCCACGGCCGCCGCCGCCGCTTCCGCCCGTCGTCGCCGCCGCCCGACGTCGCCTCGAGCCTCGGCCGCCCCCGTGGTGGGCACGGCGGCACGCCGCGGCTCGGCGCGGGCTCGACGCCTCCGACGCGCGTGATGGCGGCGGTGGCCAAGGCGGCGGCGGCGCGGCGCGACGCGGGGGTGGCGACGCTCGGCGAGGAGCGCGCCATCTTCCTCGCGGCGGCGGCGCGGCGGAGGGCGTGCGACGCCGTCGAGCGCATCTGCCACACCGCGCCCGCCGTCACGTTTGGCGCCCGGAGCGGCGGCGGAGGCAGCGGCGGTGGCGCGGCGCTCGCCGCGCAGACGCCGCCGCCGCGCCTCGGACGGCTCGATGGGCCGCTCGCCGACGAGATGCAGCGCCGCGGCGTCGGCTTCGGGGCCCTGGCCTCCACGCCGGCGCTCTCGGCGTGCGACGCGCGCCACAAGGCGATGCGCGCCGACAATGCGCGCCGACGCGCGCGGCAGGAGGCGCGCAACCAGCGCGCCGCGGCGACGGAGCGGCGCGAGGCGCAGCGCGAGCGCGAGGCGGCCACCACGGCTGCTCTGGCCGCCAGGGCCGCCGCGGCCGAGAGGGCGAGCAAGGCGCGGCGTGGCGTCATGGTCGCGCGGACCTGATACGTTTACAGTTTACCGATTACACGGGGCGAGCGGCTATACTTTAGATACTTTAGATCATTGCTTTTCCTAAGCTGCCGGTCACGCGCCATGCAGGTGTCCCGGTCCTGCGCTCCCGGTCGCAACTCCCGGGACCTTCAGTCTCCCGCGAGCCGTCTTGGCGCGCCGGGCCACGCCGTCTAGTCGGCTCGATGGGCTGGTACGAAGACAACTACGGCAGTGGCAGCGACGACTACGGCGGTAGCGACGACGAGGGCTGGAAGGATCCATACTGGAGGGCGTACCACGGGGACGACTACAGTGGCTTCCGCTCTGGGTACGGCTCCGGCGGGTACGGCTCTGGCGAGGAGTACGAGCTTGCTGGATCAGAGCGGCGGGACTTCCAGCGTGATGCAGATGTGCTCCGTGCGGCGTGTGACAGCCCTTGGTCGTGCGAGGAAGAGTGCGGAGAGGAGCAGGACGAGGATCGTTCCCCGTATCTGGAGCAAGACCTCGATGGGCTCGGCTACGAGTACATCCCTGGATCGACGCCACCAAACGAGTACGAGGAGGACGAGAGTGAGCTGGAGGCGCTTCGCGAGGAGGGTCGTCTGCCGCTTGAGGAGGTGGCGCGGCGCCTGGTCGAGCGTTCCAAGGACGTCTTTCTCTCGCCCGCCGCGGCCGCCCAGGCGCTCGGGTACGAGGAGATTGATGCCAGCTTCCGCGTCGGCGCTTCAGGTGGGCGAGCGCCTGTCGGCGGTGCCGCGCTGCCTGCGGAGATGCGACAGACGCCGTACGACACGCTACGCGCATTTGATTCAGGCTCATCGCGCGGATGGGGCGTCGTCTGCACCGAGGATATCACTGCGGGCGATGTCGTTGTCGAGATGGTCGGTCGGCTGCTGAGCGAGGCCGAATTCGAGCAGGTGCGTGCACCTTCACCGGTACAGACTGCTAGAATCGACTCCTGACTGTTTGCTTCTCGCCTTGTGTCAGCTCGAAGATCGCTCGTACGTGCTGAGTTTCGACGACGACATGCTCAGTCGCAAGCGCGCGGCCGGCGACGACGTGCGCTTCTTTGACGCTCGGGAGCACTCCAACGTCTCGCGCCTTGTCAACGACGACACCGAGCAGCCGAAGCTGAAGCTCGTCTACGCGCCGGAAACCACGCCGAGCAGCTCCTCCGCTGCCGACCAGCCGTCCGTGTCGCTGCCGCGCCGTGCCTTCCTCGTCGCCACCGTCGACGTGCCCGCTTGGACCGAGCTGACCTGGGACTATGGCCGACACTACGACCGCCACTGGCTGCCATGGTGGCAGCGGCGACCATCTCGGGGGAGAAAGGCGGCGCCGGATGCAGGCCTGCGCCCGCACGTACCGTCGTGCCTCGATCCTCCTCAAAGAGTGCGGACGACCGCTCCGCGGCCGAGCAGCCTCGTCTTCGATCGCGTTACCTCGGTCGCGCGCAAGAGCGCTCCTCACACTTCTCCGTTCTTCCAGCGAGAGGACTTCTCGGACTCAGATGAGAGCATGGAAGCTGGCAGCAAGAAGCCGCTCACGCGCTACATGCGCTTCGCCTCGCAGCAGCGCGGCGAGATCCTCAGGCATAACCCCACCTTGACGTTTGGCGAGGTTGGCGAGGCGCTCCTGCTGGCGTGGGCTAGGCTGCCCGATGCCGAGAAGGCCGAGTTCAATGTAGACCCTCCAGGTGCAGCTCCGTCGGCCGGTAGCAGCTCGACTAGCAACGCGCCGACGACGATGCCGGCGGCCTCAGCTCGTGCCGATGCGAGCGCGAAAGTGGTATTCACGAGGACGCATCATACTCCCGACGACGAGCCAGACGAGGAGGACGAAGGCACGCGATGGGCGGTGGAGGAGATCCTCTCAGCCGACGAGGGCGAGGATGAGTTTTTTGACCCCCAATTCGACAAGCGGAAGGATACGCCGATCGAGCTGTGGGAGGCCATCGACCTGGCGCGAGCCGAGTCGGTGGACGAGCGACGCCGTGGACTTCTGCGCCTCCGCGAGCTGATGCAGCGCCACGATCTCTCCATCCTCGAGCGTTCGGCCAAGGTTGTGCCAGAACTCGAAGCTGGTAAGCCCCTCTTTGCCGCAGCTCTGTACTGTGGGAGCTGCGATCTGATGCGGTGGCCGAAACCGTTCTGCGATGCCTCGCAGTGGCCGCGCATGGCCAATCGCATCAGGCGCGACGGCAGGCTGCGCGGGCGTCAATGGGGTGCCGACCCGCGAATCGGCGGACCGGCGCAGCAGCGTGGGATTTGCCAGTGCACTGATGATGAGCGCGAGGCCAGCTGGCTGCGGCAGACGGCAGCGGTCTCTGCTCGAGAGCAGGCAGCACGCGACTCCGCGACATGTGGCGCCGATCATCTGCTCGCAGCGATCGCGGATGCGGCCGCTGGTGCGCTGGACGGGGTTGCTGCCTTGACACCCGTCCTTGGCTTCGGAAACGTGTACGAGGCGGAGCTCAATGCGGCACTTGCCGGGAATGCTCTGTGCGACGCCCTGAAGAGCCCGTGGACGTCGATCTGCAAGAGCCGATCGACAATCGACGCAAGCCGAAGCAAAACGGTCGCTGCGCATTGCAGCAACACTGTGACCACGCTCACAAAGCTGTGGATGCGGTCGCTTCAGCGACTGGACAACGAGGACGACGAGGAGAGTGGCAGCGATCTCGATTATGATAGCAGCGATGACGAGGGTTACGAATACCGCGCGTCTCAACCCCGCACCTCCAGGCAGCAGCTGGAAGAATTCTCGTCCCGCGCATTCGAATCGCTCGGGCTGCTCCTTGGATCGGTGGCGCCAGCGCTCGACGGGCTGCATTGGGTGGGGCACGCGTGCATGCAGCGGACAGGCGTGCACCTCGGGCGCGACGTGCTCGGCCTCGTCGCTCAGCACCTGCGCCAGCCACGCATCAACTTCGTGGCCGCCGGCGGGTGCGCAGTGATCGTCCACCAAGTGAGGCTCTTCATGGAATCGGGTCTCGGCCCGAATTCTGTGAGTCCGCGGACCTCCACGCTCAACTTGGTCACTCTCACCCCATGTCTGAAGCTGGTCGCCACTCTCGCCAAGGACGCGGCAGCCACGGCGGACGCGCTCGTGTGTGCTGAGGCGCCAAGTCTGCTCGCGAGGATGGTCCAGCCGGGGCTGATGGTCCATGGAAATGGAATGAGACTTCCAGAGGATCGCCAGATGGAGCGCGAGGCCGCGTGTATGGAGGCCCTCAGTGCCATCTCTTTGAGCAGCGAGCACAACGAGCGAGCAGTCGACTTCGCGATGGCGGAGGCAGAGGCCGATCTTCAGGAACACCTCGCCGAGGAGGAGGCCCGGCTGCAGCGGGAGGCGGCGGCGAGGCGCGTGCGCGAGGCTCAGCTAGCGGCGCAGCGAGAGCGGGAGGCAGCGGCGAGGCGCGTGCGCGAGGCTCAGCTAGCGGCGCAGCGCGAGCGGATTGCGGAGGAGAGGCGCGCGCGCCAGGCGCAGGCAGTGGCTCGGCGTGATGCCGAGAAGGAGTGCCAGCTTCACCTGCGGCCGTGCGAGCGTCACTGGAAGTCCCTCTCGCTCGAGCAGCAGGCAATGGCGAGGCGTCTTGGCTTCAACGAGACTACATGGGTGCTGAACGACTGGCGCAGCGTGACGCTGAATTGGGCGGAGACGAGGGATGACGCAACCAACCTCGGCTTCACGTTTGCGACCTGGTGGGGTGGAGCTGGAGGCGGCGTGCGATGCCCATGGCCGCAGTGCAATGGTCGCATGTTCAATCGGAAAACAGATCACATGCAGCATTGCACAGCTAAGCACGGCGGCAAGCGTGCTCCGCCCAGCTATGCTGCGCCGACGATTCCTGCGCCGGACAGGCCGCGGCCACTGCCGTCAGTGCCGCCGCCCGGGGTGCGGCCACCAGCCTCTGCACCCGCCACTGCTCCTGCCGCCGCGCCACCCGCAGCAGCCGCCGCCACGTCAGCTGCACCAGCCAGCCTGTTTCCTGCGCCGGCCAGGCCGTCGCCGCCGCCGCCTGGGGTACAGCCAAAAGCCACCACGCTGGAAATGCTCCGCCAAGCGAGAGACACGTTCTTCTTGCCGCTGCAGTTGCCGCCTTCAATGCCGCCTCCGCCGGCGCACGCCTCTGCACCGACCGTGCCGCTCGCGAGTGCACCGGCCTCATCGATCGCGGCTGGCAAGCGGCCGATGGAGAATGCGCCGCCTGGTGGGCCGGAGCCGAAGGTACCCAAGGCCTCGGGGCATCTGCCAGCCTCATTGATCGTGCGAGTGCCAAAGGCAATTGCCAGACACGTAGCACAGGTGACGACCGCGTCCGCAACCACGCACGCCGCCACGCACGCCTGCGCACCGGCAGCGCCCTCGTCGCTCAACGTGGCGTCCTCTTCGAACGCGGCTCGCAAGCGGCCCGAGGGTAGCGCGCCGCTTGGTGTGCCGAATGCAAAGGTGGCCAGATGAGGAATGACGACTCTCATGATCTCAAGCGCATGGTCTATGAGGGTGGACTGGGATCTGGGTTGACGTTGAATGACCGTTTGGGTCGTGCACCGCGCAAAATGCGCGGCCCTTTTTTAAATATACTTAGTACTGCTACGAAAAAGACTGACACGCGTAAAACCTCATTCATGGCTGGAAGCGGCCGGAGCCATGCGACGGCGAGGGCGAGGGCGAGGGCGAGCGGCGCGGCGAGGGGGAGGCGCGGCGTGGCGAGGCGCGGCTTAGGCGCGGTGGCCCCGGCGAGGGTGAGCGTGCGGCCGTCGTGCGCATCGCGGCGTGCCGCCAGCGCGACTCGGCCGCGGCGCGGCGCTGCTCCTCCTCGGCATGGAGCCGCCCCGCCGCCCCCGCCGCCGCTGCCGCCGCCTCGGCCCAGCACGCGCGGTCGATCGCCATGGTGGGAGAAGGCGAACGCAGCGGCGGCGGCGGCGACAGCCTTGCTGGAGGCGATCGCCTTGCTGGAGGAGGCGACACCCTCACGGGGGGCGGCGGTGGCGGCGGCGGTGGCGGCGGTGGCGGCGATAGCCGTGCTGGCAGTGCGGGGGGCGGTGGCGGCGGCGGCGGTGCTGCGGAGGGGGCGGCGGGTGGGCGTTGCGCAGGGGGAGCGCCACCGCGCCGCAGACCAGTGTCGACGCGGGGGCCGAGCTCACGGAGTCGCCGTTGCTGCTGCTGCTGCGACAGCTGCGGCGGCTGCGCGTCCTCCTCGTCGTCGCCGTCGTCCCTCTCGCGCAGCAGACGCACGCGCGCCTGCACGCCAGGGCGCGGCGGCCTCCCGACCCGCGCAGGGACAGGAGGAGGTGGCAGCACCTTCTCGGCCACAGCCGGTGCCGCCACCGCCTCGGCTGGCGCTGCCACCTCCACTGTGGCTGATGCCGCAGCCGCTGCCTCGGCCGGAGCCACCGCCGCCTCTGGCTCTGCCGGTGCCTGCTCCCACGCTTGCTCCGGTGACGCCTCTGCCTCCGCCGGTGCCGCGGGTGCGGGTGCCGGTGCCGGTGTCGGTGCCGGTGCCGGTGCCGGTGCCGGTGCCGGTGCCACCTCCGCCGGTGCCGCCTCCTCTGCGACCATCTCCACCTCCGCGGCGACAGGCTGGGGCGCCGCGTAGCGCCTCGAGGCGCGCGAGGGCGGCTTGGGCGTGCGCGGCGGCGGCGAGGCGAGGTGGGCGAACGCCGAAGTCGACGGCATCTCGGCCTCGTCGAGCTGCTGCGCCGAGATCGACGACGTGAGAGCGAAGGCGTCGAAGGTCGCCTCGAGCGAGCGAGGTGCCGCGACGCGGCCGCGACGCGCGTCGGCGGCGCGGATTGTGGGCGGCGGCGGTGGCGAGGCGCGCGGCGGCGGCGGCGGGTGTGATGGCAGCACCGCCGCGCGCTCGGCGTCCATCGGCTCGATGCCGCCGAGCTCCTCGTCGTCGGCGTCGTCGCCGCCGCCGCCCTCGGCCTTGGCCTCGGCCGCGCTCGCACCCTCGTCGCCGGCCGTCGGCAGCCTGGCGTCGGCGCGCGCCTTGAGCGCCTGCTGCGGCGACTCGGCTCGCTGGGCGGCGGCGGCGGCGGCGGCGGCGGCGCCGCCGTGGAAGGGCGTGGGGAAGGGCGTGGTCGCGCGGGGCGACGCCGCCGCCTCGCGCAGCAGCACCTGCAGCAGCTCGACCTTGTCGGCCGGGGAGCAAGGCCGCGACGCGTCGTCGTCGTCGCCGCCGCCGCCGAAGCCGCCGCCGCCGAAGCCGCCGCCGCCGCCGCCGCCGTTGGCGCTGCTGCCGCCCGGGGACGACGACCGCCGCCGCCACAGCTCCGAGGTGAGGGCGGCGTCGACGTCGGCGGCGAGTGAGCGCAGCCGCACCGCCGGCGCGGCGCCGCCTCCCTCCTCGTGCGCGAGCGACGCGTGCAGCTCTCGCAGCAGCTGCCGGTGCATCTCGTGGCGTTGCAGCCCGGCGCCGGCACCGGCGGGCGGCGGCGACGGCGGCGGCGGCCGCCGCACCGACCACGCCGGTGTCGCGACGGCGCGCCGAGGCGTCGGCTCGAACTGCGGCGCCGGCGTCGACTCGAGCGTCGCCGCGGCGCGCGCGACGGCGGCGGCGAGCTCGATGGGCATCCCGTCCAGCGGCGACACCGCGCGGGGACTGCCCCGGTCGGCCTTGAGCCACACGGCGAGGCCCTCGGCGAGCTCCGCGTCGCTCGCGACGCCGTCGAGCTCCATCCCCTTGAGCGGCGACGCGGGGCGAGACGCGAGCAGCGCCGCGCCCGCCTCGGCGCGGAACGTCTCGACCGCCGCCTCGTAGCGCTCGAGCTCCGCCTCCGCCGCCGCGCACACCGCGCACGCAAACGCGAGCACCTCGTCGTCGTCAACCGGCTCCTCCTCCTCCAGACCGGCCGCCTCGGCGCCGCCGAAGACGCCGCCGCCCTTGTCGCCGCCGCCCTTGTCGCCGCCGCCCTTGTCGACGCCCCACGCGGGGGACGCGGCGCGCCTCGCCACCAGGCACGCGTGTGCGAGGTCGAGCCACACGGGCGAGGGGCACTGCGGCGCGCCAGGCGAGCCGCCGTCGCCACCACCGCCGCCGCCGCCGCGCGCAGACCGCGGCAGGCTACCCGCGTCCTCCTCCTCGGGCGGCGGCGGCGAGACGGCAGCGGAAGTCGGCGCGGCCAGCCGATCCACGAAGCGGGGCGGCGGCGAGTGGCGGCCGGAGGAGGGCGGTGCGCGCACAGTCACAGGCGCCACGGTGGCCTGGTGCCGCTTGCGCCGCCGCCAGCACCGCAGCAGGCCGCCCGCGAGCAGCAGCAGCGTGACCAGCAGCCCACCGGCGGCGAGGCCGCTCAGTGGGCCGCCCGAGAGCAGCGGTGAAGTGCCGACCGAGGCACCGCCGCCGCTGCCTGGCAGGGCGGGCGGCACGCGCGGCGGCGGCGGCGACGGTGGCGGCGGCGACGGCACGAGCTCGAGTGCGGTGCCGGCGGCGTGGGCGTGCGTCAGCGCGACGCGGGTGAGGATGAAGCCGGCGCCAAGGCCCGCCACCGCCACCACCTCCTCCGTTGGCGCGCCCGGCGCGACGATCAGCTCGACGCCGAGCCGCACGCGGCAGTCGAGGGCGTCGACGCTCAGCCGCGGCTGGTCGGCCGCCGCGTCGGCCGCCAGCGTCATCCGCCAGCGCGCTTCCGTGGTGCACGGCGGCGGCGAGGGCGGCGGCGAGGGCGGCGGCGGTGGTGGCAACGGCGATGGCCGCAATGGCGGCGGAGCGGGCGGTGGTGACGGCGGAGTCGGCGGCGGTGGCGTGGCGGGGGGTCGGGGCGGCGACGGCGGCCGCATCGGCGAGGTCGGCGGCGAGGGCAGAGGCGACGACGGCGGCGGTGACCGCGGAGGCGAGGGCGGAGGCGGCTGGAGCGGTGGCGCCAGCGGCGACGGAGCGAGCGGCGCAGGGGGAGGCGGCGGCGGGCTCGGCTCTGGAGACGGCGGAGACGGAGGTGGCGGCGATGGTAGCGGCGGCGGACGCGGCGCGGCGTTGGGTGGGTACGGCGGCGACAGTGGAGGCGGCGACGGCGGCGGTGATGCCGGAGGAAGGAGGGGTGGTGGCATCGGCGGAGGAGGGTGCGGTGGCACCGGTGGCGGCGAGGGCGGAGGCGAGGGTGGCGGTGGGCTTGGCGGAGGCAACGGTGAGGGTGACGGCGGCGGTGGTGCGGGAGGCGGCGGAGACGGAGGAGGCGACGGGGGCGGCGACGGAGGCGGTGGTGAGGGAGGCGGCTGCCCAGGGGGAGGCGACGGCGGAGGTGATGGTGGCGGAGCCGAGGGCGGGGGCTGCAACGGCAAGGGTGGCGATGACGGAGGCGGCAATGACGGAGGAGGCGAAGGCGGCGGGCACGGCGGGTGAGGCGGGGACGGGGGCGTCATGGGAGGCGGTGGTGAGGGCGGCGGAGGCTCGGGCGTCGGAGAAGACGGGGGCGGTGGCGATGGCGGTGGGGGCGCGGGAGGGAGCTGAGGCGGTGGTGGCGAGGGAGGGGGCGGCAAGGGCGGCGGCGAGGGCGGCGGCGGGGCCGGTCGAGGTGGTGAGGGTGGCGACAAGGGCGGTGGTGGGGATGGTGGTGGAGGAGACGGCGGAGGCGGAGCCGGAGGTGGCGAAGGAGGAGGCGGTGAGGGTGGCGGTGGAGAGGGCGGTGGAGAGGGCGGTGGAGGAGAGGGTGGCGGCGGCGAGGGCGGTGGCGCGGGTGGAGGAGGAGACGGCGGCGGAGGCGAGGGTGGCGGCGGTGAGGGCGGGGGCGGCGACGGCGGATGCGACGGTGGAGGCGGAGAGGGTGGTGGTGGCGACGGCGGTGGAGGCGACGGTGGAGGCGACGGCGGCGGCGGAGAGGGTGGTGGTGGCGACGGTGGTGGAGCTGGGATCGGTGGAGACGGCGGTGGCGGCGAGGGAGGCGGCAGTGGTGGCGGGGGCGATGGCGGTGGAGGAGAGGGTGGAGGTGGCGAGGGCGGTGGAGGCGACGGGGGTGGCGGCGAAGGAGGTGGCGAGGGAGGTGGCGGAGA
>Ga0115006_10001095_pt1 | contig 16346 bp, 17 predicted proteins | sample ArcOceMetagenome_3_FD_88943 | JGI IMG/M metagenome (GOLD analysis project Ga0115006, IMG submission 88943) | Marine eukaryotic phytoplankton communities from Arctic Ocean - Arctic Ocean- Svalbard ARC20M Metagenome | ecosystem: Environmental > Aquatic > Marine > Oceanic | place: Arctic Ocean...
AACGCGATGGGCTGCCCCGGGCGGCCAGGATTTGCGGGGGTCGTCTCCCGCGTTGCTGAGCTACGGCTGTTTTGCCGCCGAGCGGCGTGACGCCAAAATGCGGTTAGACGCGCGTTTCGGTGTTTCGTCGCCGCACGGGCGGCCCGATCGCCCCGCCCGCCAGCGTTGAGCTGTTGCTTAACTTGCGAAAACCAAGCGTGTGCGGATAGCCTGTAAGCCATGAGCATGTCTACGAGCGTCTGTGACCATGCCGTGACGGGCGTCATTTTTGTAGAGCAGCGCCTCTAGGCAGACGGCAGGCTCTCCTTCCAGAATTACAACATCCAGTGGTGTGCCACAGTGCGCAGGAGCCATGGACGCAAGCCGGGAAAACGCAGTAAATGCACGGACGGCAGACGGCCGCACAGCGATTTCGTTTGCCGTTGAGGCCTGTCCCTGCAGCCTCGCAATGGTCAAATTGCTACTGGCCGCTGGCGCTGACGTGGATGCCCCTGATGCCCAGGGCCGCAGGCAATGCCGTGTGTGTGTGTGCGCCCACGGGGGCGTACCGCATGAACGGGCGTACCGGGTGGAGTCCCAGGTCGGCCCGATGGCATCCAGCATCGCCGCCGCCCTCCGCGTCCGCCTCGCATCCTCTGGCATTCCCTCGGGCCCGGATGCTTTCAAGCATCCTCGCGCTATGTTCCTGTTCGTCGCTCGGGCATCCGCTGGCCTCTGTGCATTAGTTGGTGTGTGGGGCTACAAACATGAGTTGGTCGTGAGTTCCGGAAGAAAACCCCGTGATTTGGTGACAATGTCTTCAACTTTTTTTGTCATTAATAAGCGGGAATCGTTTCATTTTCGAGTGATTTGGAAAAAAATCTAAAAAAAATAGTAAGGTGACGTCGCTAAAAGTGGCATTTTCGGAAAAACATCATAGATTCCTCCATTTGGCCTCGAAGTTGCAGCTTTTTTTGAGAATTTTTTTTGGGCTCCCTACACTTGCATCTTCCCCATTCAACACCAGACACAACATGAACTCCGCACACGACCTCCGGGAAAGGGGTTGCGGTTAATACGAAACGTGCGCCGGGGCGACCTCGCACATGGGGTGAAGGCAGTCGAGTGGCTCGGCAGCCATGACGACTGAGGCGCCCCCGGAGGTCCGCCAGCCCGTGCGCCACGCCATCTCATGCACACGCCTTGCCTGCATGCTGTGCGCCCCGCCCTCGTGTTGCGTGGGCGCGCTATCCAGACCACGGCAAGGAACGCGTGGGAGCAGGGGCGAGGGAGGCGGATGGTGTTTCGCCTACCGGAAAGTGTGGAGTGGGGCGGATGGTTGCTGTATGCTGTGGGCGTGCGGGGATGTGTCAGCGAGACCAACCAGCTCAATCTAGGCCGGGCTGACTATCCGGCGCAACGCTGATGCCGCGGCAGCACACGGCGTATCCTAACCCCTGACGCCTGCGCTCGCGCTTGCACGCAGACGAGCGGAGAAGATTTGCAGCTGTCGAGTCTCGGGTGCGCTTGCTTTTTGTTTTCAGCACATCACAGTGTTGATGACGCCCAACAAAAAACGTTTGCCTCCACCCTGTTTCCCCCGCGCGTTGCGTACAAGGCACTAATCGGTTTCGTTCTTCTTGGGGAACAGGGACGCAGAACAGATATTCTCGCGAGAACAGGAGATACGCAATGCAGTCCGTGATGTCATGCTTCCCCGAGAGGATACAGGAGGCAGCGCGCAAGGCGAGCCAATCGAAGGAAACGCAGCAGTGTCCGGGGATTCGCACCCGTCGAGCAGAGCTTCGCAACTTGACGGCACGGAGACGCTGTCGGAACAAAGCACCATTGATCACTCGTCGAGCGTCGCAAGTGGTCTGGACCGCAAAGTTCTCGCAGGCACAACGGCAGAGCCCATCTTGCGTGTCGACAGCACTACGATGCAGGAAATAGCGCACCACAGCGTGAAGAAGAGCGGCAACGACTGGGCCGCAGATCTGATTACGAAGGTGATAGGGGAGAGCGCGCCTTCAAAGCCTGCAAGCGTCGCTCCCTCGAAACAGTCGTCCTCAGTGCAAGAATGCCACGTGAGTCTCCCAATGGCCGAGGCCCGTGCACACGGCCCCAGCCGCCGCTCGCGGCGGCCTGCACGCGAGTCTTCATCGTGTTGGCGCGGGGTTGTGGGTGCCCGGACAGGGCTGCACGGTTGCAGGGGTCGCGTGTGTGGTTGCAGGTCGCACACCGGATCGTGCACACCTGCACGCCTCTGGGTGACCTTTGCGGCCCTGCGCCCTGCAAACTTGAAAGGAGGGCCGCAAGCTTGAAAACGATAAGTTGCGGTTCCGGGGGGATTTGGGCCGTGCGCAGGCCATCAGCGCCCGGGCATCCGCGAATGGCGCGGATTTTTGAAGACTCGCTTATGCTAGCTGCATGATGTTGCATCTTTGAAGATCCACGCCCTTGCAGCTTTCGACCAGGGCCTCCGACTGACTATGGATGGTGGTTACGGTGCGCAGGGACTGCTTCCCGGAATGGTAGATGAGGCACAATTACTACAGTGCGATGATTCCCCACCGTTGATCAATGGTGACTCCTCTGGACATGAAATTGCGTTGACATATCATTTGCTGCAGTGTCTGTTGCGAGTGATTGTTCAACGTGGGATTCTTACCATGGACTGTTTCAGAGCCCTCTGATCACTCTGCACGCGCAACTTCGCGATATGAACCAACCAGCGCTACAACGGCAGCAGGTAAATCAATGCCCGAGCGGCAATATCGAAAACCTGTTTGCTGCATTCTCCCAATTCACCGACAGTCTCGGGAATGTGAGCAGAGTGGACAGGGTCCGAGGAGCAGCTGATGAAGTTTCTTGAAGATCAGCATCGCAACAAGAGCAATGGGGCTCAGCACACGGACAAGGGACTCAAATCGCACAATCCTGAAGAGAACGTCAAAGATAAATGGAAGACTCAAGCATCGTTCTCAGATTCAATCAGTTCGTTCTCACACAAATATGCGGCTGGGCAACTGCAGCAGACGGTGACTGCGATGACCAGGACTGTAGCCGAACAGTACAAAAGTGCGTTAAGACCTGAAACCCAGCAAAAAGTGGTCGGTATCTTACTCTCAGAAGATACGAAGGCCCAAAAGGCTGCCAAAAAGGGTAGAGACAAGCGACGGGTCCATTTTCGCTTACCCAGACAAATTGAGTCACGAGTTTTCCAGGTTTGGAAAGCCGGGCTCCTTGAAAACGATGGAACCCATGCCTGCATGCCTGTGCCATCCATCGAGCACGCACATGTGTGCGTGCTGTGACCACCAGTTTCAAGTTTCGAAAATTGTGGCTCGCATTTGCAGCGTGGGGTGTGCACACTCACTCTCGCACAAAAGCATGCGTGCACATAGGCAAAACCATTTTCATTTGCTCGAACTCACCCACCTCTCCCTGTGTTCGTTTGATGTATCCAGCCCTTGCAGCCGTCGTCGAAAAAAGTGCAACTTTGGCTAATGGGCATGGTATTACCCATAGCTTGGGAAATCTGGGCCTTTCCATTCCGGGCAGGTGAATCTCATATTGAACAATGCTTGCCGATTTCAAAGACAAAAGTCTGATCGTATTTTGCAATTTGACGTCGTGTGTTTGATTGGGCAGCCTTTGCCAATATTGAAGTAGGCAAAGCTATCTTCATTTGGAACATTGACGTTGTTGCGGACGTGTGGTTTGCCCTGGATGTTTTGGTAAGTCTGTCAGGACACGAAAGCATGCGACTCGTAATGATGGCACAAGCCTTATGTCACTGAATGAACGGATGGCCCACAGGTTGCATGCGCGATCATCGTTCCTGCTCTCACATACCCGGGTCAGGATACACCAGCCTTGACTTTCAAAGAGATCACGCGCCTCTACATCCGACATAAGCTGGCATTGGTCGTACTGCCCATTTTGATGTACCAAATTGTGAGCGTGATTCTCGTGTATAATCCCGAAACTTTACGATCCGTGAAGCATGCTGTGCACTGGATCTGGTGCGGTTCAGCACTTCCACGGCTCCTGCAACGTTACAGCCGTTTCAGCGCTTACTTCGAATCGATTGCGGTCTTCAACCCCTCTCGGATCATGAACCCCTTTTGCTTTGCTTTGCTTTGTTGGTGTGCTGCAAATTGCTACGTCTCTCTGACGGAATGTGAGGCATATATCGCTCATCGCATCACGCGGTCCACACAGGTGGATCCAAACGTGAATGTGAAGAAGCTGCAAGCAGTTCGGATTGGACTAATCATTCTGCTGTCCTCGCACTGGGTGGGATGTACGTTCTACTTGATAGCACGACTGCAAAATTTCAGCTCTGTGACATGGATTAGTGATTTCGAAGAACTGTTGCCAACTTATCGAGTTGACGAATCTGACGTCGGGCTTGACTACCTGATTTGCGTCTACAAGGGCTTCAACACGCTCTCGAATCTTGCCTATGACCTTGGCGTGCCAGCCAATTTGGCCGAAGTCTTCTGCTCACTCGCTGCCATGCTCGGTCAAGTTTATATTTCTGCACTTATTCTTGGAACGTTACTCAACTACTTGGTACGCCGTGACCCCGTTGAAGAAGCGCATAAACAGCTCATGGAGCAAGTTCGAAATTTCATGGACTCAAAAAGCATTCCTTCGGATCTATATGAACGCGTGGTCAGCTACTATCAGTTCCAGCACAACAAAAATCGGCAACTCCAAGCCGCAGGCCAAGTGAATCTTCCAAAATCATTGAAGATCAAAGTTGCGAACGCCAATTACCGCGATCTAATCGACAGGTGTGCTGCATCTGGTCGACCGTTTTACGGCTGCAAGGAGCAGCTCTTCAATGCCCTTCTAGTGAAGCTGTCGATGGTTCTCTCTCTCTCCCTTTTTCCCTCTCCCCTCTCTCTTGCTCTTCCAACACCCCCCATTCCTCTTTGAATCTCTCTTTCTCTCCCCTCCCTCCTCCCCTGCTCTCTTTCTTGTGCGCACGCGTGCGCTCTCTCTCTATCTTGGCGTGACAGAGTGCGTGCCACACACAGATTCACGTCATGCCAGGCGATCATGTTGTGCACAAGGACGAAATTTCAAGGGAGCTTTACTTTGTGCAGCATGGCTCAGTGCAAGTAGTTGATGAACATGAGCGTGTGTTGTCAGTGATTCGAAGCGATGTGCCAGATATGCCTCCCATGTTCGGCGAAGTTCCCTTCTTTCTGGGGATCAATCATCTCCATGCAATCAAGGCACGTGTGGACGGAGACGTACAACTGATGATTTTAAGCAAGAAAAACAGCATGGAACTCTTCGCAGAGTATCCAGAGGAGCAAGCCATAATCTGTGCAAACTTGATGTCCACATTCGACCTCACAAAGGATGGCAAGCAAATGGCAGGCGTGGAAGAGGATGTCACTGACAAGGACAAGATGGCCACCAAACAGCGTATCATCGAGTCCATGAATCAACGGACAGGACAAAGGTGCGCCTGAAGTAGTCAGAAAAGCTGCTATATTAAATTTTATGCCAAACGCGTGACGCGTCTGGATGAATAGCCTGACTCATTTCGCGCAACTCAAATTGTGCTTTGACGTGCAGGTTTGGGGAGCTTCGCGATGCGGCACTCACTGGCGATGCTGATGCCGTAGTCTTACTTGCCCGCCAAGGCGCGGACCTGAATCAAATAGATTACAATGGAAGATCAGCTCTGCACATGGCTTGCGTTGAGGGCAACTATAAAGTAGTGGAAGTAATGATTCAGCAAGGTGCAAACATCAACATCAAGGACCGTTGGGGACAAACTCCCTTGCAACTGGCGGTGACGAGCAAGCATCAGATGATCATAGGTAAGTGCAAGAATGAATGGAAAAGGCATCCGTAACCCCTTGATGCAATTGATGATTTTTTTGGACGTTTTTTGATTCAATCGTTTGATGATTCCTGTATGCAGGACTTCTCACCGTATCGAAAGCGCAACTGGGTATCGAAAATGCAGCCTCAGCCCTCTGTGACGCAGCTGCAGCGGGTGACGTCTCCGGCGTAAAACGGCTTATTGAAAACGGCATCGACCCCAACAGCGGGGATTACGACAAACGTTGTGCCCTGCATATTTCAGCTGCTGAGGGTCAAGATAAGGTCGTGGAGTTTTTGCTGTCCTCGAAGGCCAACCCGAATTTCGCAGATAGGTGGGGTGGCACCCCAATGCAAGACGCATTGTCAGGCGGAAATAGTACCTGCGCGAATCTCATCAAATCCAAAGGTGCATTGCCCGTGTGAATGCAAACCTTATGACGCCATTTGCAAGTCCTATGATGCTAACTCGAAACCGCTGACTGCCGATTCTGCGTCACCCCCACATCGAACAATCTAAAAATCAGGAGGAAAAGTTCCCGAGGACTTTGGGGCTGGGCAAGTGTGTACTGCAGCAAGTGAAGGAAACATTCCCAAATTAAGAATGCTGCACGATTTTGGGCAATCGGTTGACGTAGGAGATTACGGTATACATATTTAGATAGATATGTATGTATATGTGTATGTATATAATGCATACGTATTTATGTATACAATTATGTATATATGTATACGTATGCGTATATGGCTTGCAAAACCTGGCATATATAGTGCATGCGCAGAGAAAGAGAGACACACAAACCTACAGACAGACAACAAAGAGGAAAGAAAGAGGAGGGTGAGGACAGGGAAGGGAGGAGGAAGAGAAGTACGCAAGAGAAGTATATACGTATAACGCACACACACACGCACACACAAATATACCCAACACACATACACACATACACACATGAATATACATATACACATACAACCTCGTTCTCTCTCACTATACACACATCATATACAGATGATCGTTTTCCTCTCCATCTTGCTGCGGCCGAAGCCTGCGTGCTAGCCGTGTCATTCTTGCTGGGGGTTTCGGCGGATCCAAATTCGAGGGACAGGTGGGGTGGTACGCCTTTAGACGATACCCTCAGGGGTGGGACTCTGTATCATCGATATTGTGCAAAACTGCTGCAAGCTTGGGGAGGAGAGCTTGGAACCTACAATAACACGAAAGAGGGTGAAGCTTTCTTGGCACAGCTACAATCGATCTCCATAAAGACCGTGAGGCTCTTGATCAGCAAATTGATTGGACAAGGATTGGACCGCAAAGCACCTGACCGCGTGAGCGACGACGAGCTGCAAATCGTCATGAGTGCTACGGTCTGTACGCTTGTAATTGCCTGGTTGTTGCATGTGCCCATACACCGTGTCTTATCGTGATCAAAGTGGTCGAACTCTGACTGGCTCTCACTTTTGTGATGCAGGTGAGGCACATGCCGCTGGTACAGGAGCTCAAGGGTCGACTGTCAGTCATTACTGAGGCAATCAAGATCTTTTCTGAAACCAACACAAATTTGATGTCTAAGCTCCAAGAGCAATTGTATTCGGCGATCATTAAGTTGGAGCACGCGGCATTGAACTCCAAACCAGTGGCGGGTGATGCGTTGCTCACCAAGCTCAACTTGAAGGTGCGTCCTAAGACGACCTCTACCTGTAGGCCTGGAATTTGGCATGCAAGGCATCACTCCAGACAAACGAGGGAAAATAGGACCGCCAAACCCGACACCTTTTCAGGCTTAGCAATGGAGACCAAGGCGCTCGATGCGCTTGTGCTGGAAAGTCCTGCTAATCTCCTCGGCATTGCGCGCAAAGATGTTGGTCTTCGCCAATCTTATTCAGTGCCAGAGAATCTTCACTTGTACAAAATCGAGCAGGCTATGGTTGATCTGATGAAGCAAGACACGTCTGAAGCACGTGGAGCTGTACAACGTACGAGATCTGGAGGGTCTGTGTATGAATCTCCGATCCGGCAACCACTGCCTTTGTTGCGATCTGGGTCAGCCGGGTCCAATCGGACTTTGACACGGGTAGGCTCGAGCGGCAGTTCTGGCATGCAGTCAAGTAACAGGCCTGCCACACTGACTGAGAAACGCATCAGAGAAAACACAGATAGGCTCCTCCGGACGCTTTTCGACTCAAGCATCAATCTTGATCTGATCCAAGAATGTAAGAAGATGGTCAAAGATGTTGAAACGCTCACGTCGCAGGATGACAATGATGAGGGTTTCTTGAACTCAGATGACGAAATGGAGTTGTACGCGGAGGTGGACAAAATGTGTTTGGCGTATGAGGAAAACGAAGACAACAATCTGAAATGGGATGTGGTTGCAGCGCACCTCATAAATCGCACAGCTTTGCACATCGGCACTCTTGAAACTTCGTGGGGGTTGTTGTACAAGCTGCTGTGCTCAGTTGCAGAAGTACAAGATACCACCGAGACAGAACCTCGAGTCACGATGGAGAATGTTGCTTATGCGTTATCCTGCATTTCGGCGCAGACCAAGAAATTGGATCTAGATCAAGTGTTGGAAGAGGTGCATCAGGCTCAGAAAAATCTGCTGTGGGCGATTCCAAGGGAGAAACAAGACGTGAAAGGAGAGACAGTGCATATTTTGAATTTGCTGTCATGTTCGCAATCATTTCGGAAGGCGATTTTGAACATGAAGATTAATGATAATCTGTGCATTCTGATGGTATGTCTGTTTCAGATGCCCTTCCGTCTTTGCGACCTTGTAGTTTGGCTTATTCGTCTAGTGACAGATAATGTACAGAAATGTTTGACATGTATAGCTGCAGATGATGATACATTTATCTTTCGTGTTGTTGCTAAGACATGATGAATTGCGCAGGGATCAATTCTAGCAGAGATATTCACCGAAGAGGAGCTGCGCCTGATTTTGCCTGATTGCAAACTAATTTCAAAAAACACCGATGACATTATCTTCCGATATGACCTCACAGACCGGTCACACCACTGGACGTATGTGATCGAAGGAGAGGTCATGGTGACAAAGACTGTTGATGAAGAAGAAGTGAGCCAGTGCAAGTCGGTGGAAAATTCGTTCTTCGGCGCATACAAACCCTTACGCCAGGCCCTGCAGTCATCCTCTCTCGTAAGAGAGGAAGAGGAGAAAGAGGTTCCTATAATTGAAGGTGGTAACGGAGTGCGAAATACAATTATAAAGGCTGCCACACCCGTCAAGATGATCCAAATGCGCTCAACACACTTGTTAAAACTTCTTGAGGCGAAAGGACGTCAATACCAAGCTCTTGCACAACATATGCAGCTTGAGCATCCCTCCCGTGACGTCAATGTTCCTCTTTACTCTCTGGAAACTGCATGGAAGCGCCTGAGTCCCGAGGAGGGTCGGAGGCCCGAAGACGAAGACGTGGTTTTCTTCGAACGGGTCACAGACCTTCAAGAGTTCAATGGTGTGATGTCTGAGCTTCAGCGAAAGAAAATTAAGGAGGCGGTATCATCAATCGAGAAAGTGTGGGCCGCGATAAGTATGGGCGCCCCCATGATTCCAAAAGGAACGATGCATCTGGTTCAGGAACATCTCGGCGAGGGAGGGGAACAATTGTATGCGGATCTCATGAGCCCTCTTTCGCGGCCCGGAGCACCACCTTGTATTTACCCTGAGCATTTTTGGTTCTGCTGCATTGAGTTTCTGTCTGAGACTACAATTGCAGGCATACAGGATGCTGCAAATATAGATGCTGACGAATCAGAAGATAAAGACCCGGAATTGGATGCAGACGAGGAGAGCTTTCATGGACAACCGGAAGGTTCAGCAGAACCCACTTTCGAGAATCAAGGCCAGTCGACAAGCAAAGCTAACACGCGGGAAAGTTCTGACCTGGAGATCTTCGATGAGAAAGAAAGTCTCAAGCAGATATTCGAAAGTCTCGTGTTCAAGGACAGGCAGATTGAGTCGCGGTTTGTCGAGGTCTCACCATTGCTCTTGGAGAGGGAATTCATTCGGGTGGCTGGCAATCTTTCAGAGTCATTGATGGGGGACGCCATCCGACAGTATCTCAAGTATACCATAGTCGATCACCCTTATCCTATGAGTCTCGCTAATTGCCGCGAGTTTTGCGGGCTTTTTGGTAAAAAATTCGTTCCAACAACCAAGATTCAATATCCAGAAATTGTCAAATTGCTCCGAGATAAGAAAATCCAAGGTCATGTGCAAGACGGGCTGCTGATTGAGAGCGCGCTGAATCCCGGGTCTATACAAATGCGCGTTTGGGTTCTCCTGATGCGACTGGTTGCCTTGTATCATGTTTTCATGGTTCCTATTAGAATTTCGTTCAAACCCTACCCGGAGTTCACAAGCTTTTATGCAGTAGCATCAGATGGAACACTGGATTCTGTGTTGGGGCTACATGTCCTGATATTACTGAACACAGCTTTCAAGGATGCCAGCGCAAGATGGGTCACTGAAAGAGTCAAAATATTCCGAGAGACTGACTTTCTCTGCCTTTTTGCGTCGCTCCCAATCGACTGGTTTGGGTATGCATGCGGATTTTCAATGGAAGGATGCCTATGGTTGAGATTGAACAAGATGGTGCTTTATTACTCTAGCATATCTCCTCGTCAGATTATATACTCCAGAGGGGAAGGCACAAAAATCCGCGACTTGTTGGTCGTCATGATTCTGGTCTCGCACATCTGCGCTGCCGTCTACTTTTTCGTCGGAAGAGCAGCACCTATTTGGATGGCGAACATGGGCCGCCCTCAAATCAGCTGGCTTTTCATTGAGGACGATTACAAGGACTTATCGTATGAGCGAACCGCAGATTTTCACTTTGTTTTGCGCGAAGACGCGTGGACTCTGGAAAAATACATCTTCTCAGTATATTGGGTTGCCGCAACAATCACAGTCAATGGTCAAGTCGGCCAATTTTTGCCGCAGAATGCTGAGGAAATCGTGTTTACGATATTCATGATGATCTTGAACATGACTATGTATCGCTGGATAATCGGAGAAGTATCAAGCATCATCATGAGTGCCGACGACACAGTCGTGAAGGCGCGAGAGGATCTGGAAAGAGTCACGATTTTCACATCTTCGAAAAAATTCTCAGATGAACTGCGCGATGAAATTAAATCGCACTTTGAGGCCGTGCAGAGTGGGTCGACGGTCGATCAGGACCAGCTGCTTGCAGGACTGTCGCACGGCCTTCGTGTTGAACTAGCACGATTCATTTCGAGGGATTTCTTGACCAAGGTAGATCTTTTTCAAGGGTGCAGCGACCAAATGTTGGATTCCATCTGTGTACTCTTGGTTGAAGTGAATTTCATGCCTGAAGAAGTCGTCTTCACAACTGGTGAAATCGCAAAAGAAATGTACTTTGTACTCCACGGGTCGCTTGAGGAACTTGATCTTGACCAGGACAAAGTTGTAGCAACAGCACACAAAAATTCAGCTCTTGGCACCCTACCTTTTTTCTTTGGATTGAGGCACTTTGCAACAGCACGCGCGGCCCGCAGTGGGTGCGTCTGCATGCGCTTGACCCGCGACAGTCTCTTTGAAGTTCTGAAAACGCACCCGAAAGATGAAGAAGCCGTGATGCAAAACAGCCTTCGCACCTGGAAAGTCTCGGGAGCTGCTACTGTTGCAAAAAGCTCCAGGAGTATAGGCAGTAAAAAGAGCAAGCAATCAAAGAGCTCAAAAAATAGTAAAAGTTCCCTTGGAAGTTCATCAAAGCGCACTGGCTCCAAGAGCAATGGTGGTTCCTCGGGGCCATCTGGCACACGCTCTGGCAGCGAGGGGGGATCTTCAGCAAAGCGTGCAGCTGATGAAAAATCGCATCACTCGCATCATTCAAATGCTTCCCATACCACTAAGGAGAATTCCTCCGCAGTCCATGATGTGAAATCGGACAAGGATGATGATTCGGGCGACGAGAACAGTGTTGTGAGTTCTACCTCTTTTCCTGTTGTTCTCTAGAGATCCGACGTGTCGTTTGCTGCGCGTGACATGTGCGATTTGCAGGTTACAAAGGCCACTAAAGAGGAAGAAGATGACGATGAGGCAGGCAGCAAGGCTAGCGACGCTGGAAGCGAAAGTGAGTTTGTAACATTGCCGCATTCAACAATGTTGGGGCCGTACTTTGACACGCTTAGGACTCTTGTGCAGGTGGAGAAAAGATTTCGATGATCAAGCAGCGTCGAAAAGGTACGTCCACTTCATTGTTTGTACCACCATGTGTCCGTGTACATTCCGCTGCAATGCTTTTATTTGACCTGATTTTTGCCTTCGACAGCGCAAACGATCAGCTCGCTGCTCACAGCAGCAGGTGTCGGCGACATTGCTAAAGTGCAGGCCATCACAAGCTTGAAAGAAGCAGACATCAATTCGAGTGAGTGTACTCTCTCGGAGTCGTTTGCAGATTTTGTACAAATGGCCTGAATCTTGCTGCATGGCAGTGCTAAGTCGTTGCTATTATGCTGATATTGAGAGCCTGCGCAGGTGATATGATGGGTCGCACGCCATTGCACGTTGCATCCAGCGCGGGGCACTCGGATCTTGTCAAGTGGCTTCTAAGGGCGAAAGCAGATCCCTCTGTGAAGGACAAGCTGGGCAACACGCCTCTTAATGACGCCGTGCTTGCCAAATGCGACAAAGTTGCGCAATTGATCCGCACTGAACACCCGAGCCAGAGGTTTGTGAACGAAAGTTCGGGTGTCCTCATGTGTCAGGCCGCGTTTGACGGGAACTTGGTTGACCTAAAGCGTTTGATCAACAATGGAGTACTAGTGAACGAAGCAGATTATGACGGTCGAACCGCTTTGCATCTTGCTGCTTGCGAGGGGCATGTTGAGTTGGTGGAATATCTGGTTCAGGCAAAAGCCGATGTGAATAGCAAAGATCGCTTCGGGGGAACACCGCTGGAGGATGCTGTGCGTCACAACTTCGATATCCGTAATGCAAAGCAGGTCCAAACCATCCTGCGGGCGCATGGCTCCTCTTTGAAGGATACCGTTAACGATTACACCGTCAAGATGTGCGAGTATGCCTCCCAAGGAATGCTGGAGAACATCAAGGTTCTCTCAGAAAATGAGGTCGACGTTGGCCAGGGCGACTATGACGGGCGAACACCACTTCATTTAGCAGCTTGTAATGGCCAAACATCGGTGCTGGAATTCTTGTTGCAACAACCAACTGTCGTGGTCAATGCGGTGGATCGCTTTGGTGGCACTCCCTATGAAGATGCGATCCGGCACGAAAGAAAGGGCGCTGCTGCTATTTTGGAAGAGGCTGGAGGGGTCCGCCAGGGTGATAACCAGCTCGCGGAGGTAGTTCAAAAACAGGATGCAGAGCGCCAAGTAATGAGCCAGGCCTCACGAGTGCCAAAAATAGAACACATGGTAAAAAATTCGCAAGAGAGCAGCGCACTGCGCATTACCACTGGCAAATTGTCAAAGGAAATCGCTGAGCAGCGGGGTAAGGTAGAACCCGTTCTCCAGCGCGTGATATGGGCAATGAAAGGTTTCGACGCACGCATAAAGGCTTCCCATGGCAATATCCCGCTCCATGACAGAGCATTTGTGAAGGCTGCGAATCATGTCCTGGAATTGGCCAACAATTTGAGAGAAATCGTTGTTGAAGCCAGAGCCTCTCTTGACGCCGAGATGGGAAGCGACGAAGGACCGGTTGACTGTTTGATTTGGAAACATGCCACGAAGGTGTACAAGCGTGAGGCAGGGATCCTTGATGGACAGTTGCGGGGGTTTCTAGTTCTGGCTCGGTCCATCCGCCGACTGATGAAAGAAGTGGTCAAGCTCAGCAAGCGCCATCAGCTGGCTGCATCGGATGCAGCAGCAAAAATGAGATCAGGATCGCCAGTAGGATCACCCTTTCGGAGAACATATTTTGAAGAAATTTGACAATAGCTCTTGCTCTGACCGCCCATGCTGGTTTTTTAATCGACAAGCTACCTGTAGTAGCGAGAGTGTTCATTTATGGAGTTCACTTTCCTCTATTCCTTCGTGATCTCCGTGGTTGCGACCTGTTTTCCACTCTATCTTTTCAAGAAGACTGAACACAACGAAGTGTGTGCAGTTGTGGGTGGGTGAGAGAGGGAGCGTGCGTGTGTCTCGCGCGCGTACGTGTGTATTTATGTATATACATGTACAAGTGCGTGTGTATGTATGATACGTGTATGTGTGTGTGTGTGTGTATATACACATGTATATGTACATGCGTATGTATAATATTTATGTGTGTATATGTAAATACGTTTTACAAAACCATTAAAAATACCTTGTCCCTTTGCTCTGCTAGTAGAGGACTCTACTCAGAGCGTGAGCGTCACGAATCTGCAAACACGAGCACGCACGCACATGTGTTGCGACAACTTTCATGCAGCTTGATGTCCACATATGAAGGGCAGTCTCTCAGACATGTTAGAAAGTGCCTAACGCGCCAAGCGCGTGGAGATGTCGCGCAGTCGCAGCGTCCTGCAGTGGCTGCTTGTACATCATGCAGCTCGAGTATGAGCAATCTTTGAACCGAATCTGCACGAAAAGACGTTCCAGGCACAGAATCGTCTGCTGGAGGCGCTCCCATTGATGCCCGAGCATTTCACTATTGATGGAATGATGTGATGTGATCATCGATATTGCGCACTCCAGTCCCGATGCCTTGGAAAGCTCATTTCGCGAAGCCTGTTCCAGTTGGAGCAAGGGCTTTTCGAGATAAGCTTTTTTGCATTTCGCGAGATAAGCTTTTTCTCGGTAATGTTGGCACGAGTCTTCTGGGGGCTCCATCTCCTTTCACACCCCACTACCAAGCCCCCACACCCCCTCACCACAGCCGCTGCCACTACAATACTGATTTGGTCCAAGACACGCATACGTCAACACCTGTCATGTCCCGGCCTGCCGCAGTGCCGTGTACATCCCTGGACTCGTGGCAAGCGTGGCATCTCTTCAGCCCACGAACCGCACACAAAAAAATGTTTCTCTTCTTTTTAGGGGCCGTTGAACAAACCGCTAAGGTTACCCCTTGTGCGGAATGGACGGCGACGCTTCCCCCCGCCGACTCAGTCTGAGCTCTGCGCCGGATGGCGGAACCATCAAGCGTGCGCAGTCTCCTGGGGCCTTGCAGGTTCTGCCCCCGACTGGGCCACAGCCTGAATGAGTGCTTGCAGTCCGACTGCACCGACTCGTCGCTTGTGCTGACATGGCTGGATGGCTTTGTCGAATTCTCAACTCCAGCTGATGTCGAGCCTGGATAACGGGCCGGAAGACACCTTCGAGATCTTCGAGCGCCAGCTCCCCCGCACTGCGGACACCTGTGCCAGCGCGAGGACGGTGGGCAAACGACCAACTGTAGCAACCCTTCGCAAGGTGGGCGAGGTATCCAGAACTGGGCTGATTTCGCAGATGATGTTGACAAGTAGCGTGCCTCTTCAAGGCGTTCGGTATCATGTTTGTGCGCATCTTGCGATGCTGCTGCTGCATTTTAGCGCACCTCTTTTTGCATGTAGGCTCTCTACACTTTAAGACCTTATTTAGGACTTCAACGCCTTGCATCGGTCTCATGAATGCCTGCTTTCTAATGGCGGGCTCCGATGCTACATTTTTGTGCTGCAGACTGTCGCTTGCTAAGCACTGGGCTCTCACGTGCGGGCAAGCACTAGCACGTCTCGCCTCGCACATGACGAAACGTGTCCTAGCACATGAATGATTGCGCCCCAACAACATATGCCATACATTAAGATCTCTCAATCTCTCAATCCCTCCCCCCCTCCTCCCGCCCTCATTCTCTCTCTCTCTCTCTCTCTCCCATCTCCTTCTCTCGCTCTATCTTTCTTTCCTTTTCCCCCCCCATCTCTTGCTGTGTGTGTATATGTGTGTGTGTGTGTGTGTGTGTGTGTGTGTGTGTGTGTGTGTGTGTGGCCACAGGGACGACGCAACTGGCCCCGTAGACTACCTCGGGCGCAAGCCATTCTGCCCATCGCACACCACGGGCAAGAGTTCGTGGCAGGTATCCGCGACGAACGAAGCTATATACGCGTATCTGCGAGAGAGAGAGAGGGAGAGAGAGAGAAAGAGAGAGAGAGAGAGAGAGAGATTTACAGCATCTGCCAGATACATCCCTGCCTGAAAGAGAGAGAGAGAGAGAGAGAGAGCTTTATTAGGAACAATGTCCATAACGGGGGGGGCTGATATGTCCCCCTGCGTCTCTCTGAACAACATGCAGCCGCGTATATGCTTGATAGTATTCATGTTTGATTTCGGGAAAGTTTCTTTCTGATTGTCCTCTCTCTCTCTCTCCTTTCTCTTCTCTCTTCTCTCTTCTTTCCTCTTTCTCTCTCTCTCTCTTACACACACACGCACACAGATGATACTTACACAACAGTGTCGGACAGATGCACCCTATCTATACGTATCTCTCTCTCTCTCTCTCTCTCTCTCTCTCTCTCTTACACACACACACACACACACACAC
>Ga0115006_10001096_pt1 | contig 16337 bp, 11 predicted proteins | sample ArcOceMetagenome_3_FD_88943 | JGI IMG/M metagenome (GOLD analysis project Ga0115006, IMG submission 88943) | Marine eukaryotic phytoplankton communities from Arctic Ocean - Arctic Ocean- Svalbard ARC20M Metagenome | ecosystem: Environmental > Aquatic > Marine > Oceanic | place: Arctic Ocean...
CCATACATCATCTAGAAGCCGTTCTCGCTTCTCTGCTCCGAGCGGCGGGCAATAGACCAGCAAGCAAGCAACCAGCGACGTCTCCACTGCAACTTTCCTCACAGTCGCTGCCATTGTCTCAAAAGAATGATTGCCTTGAGCATTTTGTTGCTGGATTCCTCGTGAACCCCAGGACAAGATTCGGCTTCTGGCCAGTTCACCTGCATCCGTTGTTGGAGCTTCACTCGGTTGGTCATCTTGATATGGCTCTTGCTGCTCTCGGATCCATTTGAGAGCGTCATTTCCTGAGCGCAGTGCGGACCTTAGCCGGAAGGTTTCGGCCATGATCCGCAACTTGCGCGCCATAGCCTCATCGAGCTTTTGCTGCAGCGCGAGCATGGTCTGCTCAGAAACGGCCAGCTGTGACCGAAGCCTGATGATCTCTTGTTGCTCTTTTAGTCGCTCGTCCTCCTCAAGGAGCTGCATTCGTTGTGGGGTGAGCGCTTCAGAATCCCATTGTTGCACTTGTGTCTTAACATGGGACGGCGATCTTGAGCGAGGTCTGGTAAACTTGTCCTGACCGATTGCCTCCATGTACCGTGCCCGCGACTCTTGTTGGGCTGCTGCGTGACGCTTCCGACGTTGCCCTTCTCGTTCTTGAATGGAGGCTGAATAGTGAAACAGAGCCTCCAGAAAGCAAGCGAGGAGCATTCCGACGTATCCTGCTTGATCAGGCTGCAGAACAGAGCACGACACAAAGTCGTCATGGGTTCGATGAAGAGCAAATGCCTTAGACTCAACAAGCGGTGCCAACAGCTCTAGATCCTCTGCGTTGACCCAATGAGGGTCAACTTGCGCAAGCCTTTGCACATGTGTGACGCTTATCGGCTCTTCTTCATTCAGGTGCAGGATGACGTGAAGTGCGTCTAAGATTAGATTTGACACACACTTGCTGCGTCTTGCAGTCCGGCAGGGCTCGATGCTATCATTTGCTGCCACGTGTCGCCAGCGCTGCTTTGACTTTTGTTGCCGGACGGCCTCCTGCTGCAGCTTGTTGTCACGCTCCTGCTCCTCTCGTTCCTGATTCCGTTCATCCGCCGTAATCAGCATCCACGCATCAAAATTGAGCTTATTGACCGAAGACTGAAACACTTGCTGGCACAGCAAGATTTCTTCGTGGAACGCCATCAGCTTATGACCCTGCTCCCCAAGCGACTGGAAAAAAGAAAGTTCTTTCTCACCTCGCTCGATCAGACGCTTATTGATCTGGGACCGAAACCGCTCCGTATTTGAAGTCGCTACTTGGAGCTGCACATACGCTCATTTCAGTTTCCCGTGAATGTTTAAACTCGGTAGGATCATGCCGGATCTGACCAATTTTAAATACTTAGTTGTACGGCGGCAGCCCAGCCATATCAACCCTCTCAGACCCAGGGACTTACCGCGTTGAGGGAGCTTGAAATAACCAATTTGACAGAGACGCTGAGACCCACTTGGATTTTAATCTTCTTGTTGAGATCCTCCAGCTCATGTTGCGCCCTTGACAAACGCTCAATGGCTCTTTCGCGCTTCTGCATTGAATTCTTCAAACTTGCGCCTGCGAGATAATGCTATTGCATGTGAGATGAGACATTAAAGACTACAGGCAGACGTACCGGTTCAGGGTTTGAGGTTTTTAGGGTTTAGACATAAGCAAGGCATGCTTTGATGACATTACCCTTGCACGCGAAGGCTCTCGCAAACTCTTCAATGAAGCGCGTTGCAAAGTGCTCAAGCCTCATGCCCGCAACATTGTCGGATGCGTTTGAGCTCATGAACTTGAGCACGTCGCGTGTCATCGAGATGAGCCAGTCTACAATATCTGCTATGACCAACTTCATCTTTGGATCGAAGCTACCAAAGCCACACTGCTCGAAAGATCTCACGACAGCCTCAGAGGCAAACGTCCTGAAGCTATGTTTGGCGTTGGCGTGGCTGCCGCTGGAGGCAGTTACAATCTCTGTCGCGTCAATGTTACTCGATGGCCTGTGTGCTGCGAAGAGAAAGTTACAATCCTTAAATATGGATTCTGCAGCTGCGTGAAGACTCAGCACACCACACGCGCTGGGGTCGAGCATGGGATTATCATAAACTCCGCTCCAATCAAGGCGCATAAAAAAATCAGATTGCAGGGTGAGGACGAGCTGAAAGTTTTTTACAATCCGCCTAATGAGGAGCACGCGTGCTCTCATCGGGGGGTCCAATAGCGGCTTCTTCTCTTCAATGTTGTCAGCAATATATTCAGCCTCCTGCTGAATCTGTGCCATAATTTGGGCCCTTCGAGAAGCAACAAGATGGTCGAGCACGTGGCCGTGAGACATGATGTTCATGAGAGGCACGACGAGATATGGTACCGCTACTTGCTGTGGGCACATAAGAACCAGCGGAGAGTTTTCCACCCCACAATGTTCTGCTATGTGCGAGCAGATGGCAACAAGGACATCTCTGCATACATCTTGCATCCCATCTGAGTCCCAGGGCAACTGAACCAGCTTCTGACGGTCACTTTCGCAGATGAGCTCATCCATGTGCAGAAGACTCAGATCCAACGATGAGGTAGCAAGTTCAACCGCCAAAGCGCACGCACCTTTTTGTCTTTCGACAAGTACCAATGCGTCCTTAGGATGAATGTGCTCAAATGCTGCATTGTTATCGACACTGGGTCGAGGCGACGCCGCAGATGTCGCATGGGCTCGCTGGACCTGCACGCCATGCTCATCTTTGTGTTCGGATGGAGGCCTCGGTAGCTTGCGCAGAAGGTCCAAGATAAGCAGTTGCATTTCATCGCTCTGACTTTCGATTTGCCGCTGTTTTTCCACGTTCAAGAAGGGAATGCGATCGTGTAGTTCCACCAACCATGCTCCATCGGGGCCCCTGATCATGGCGTACTGGCTGCTCTTGCTTGCACTTTCGGCCTGGCTGCTAAAAGCTTCATGCGCACCGCTGTCCCTTATCGCAGAGGGGCCTTGATCCTCCTCATGCTCTGCAACAGCAGTGCCGTGAATGTCTTCTACAGCCATCCCCTCCATCGAAGGCTCAAGGGTGTCATCATTCTTGAGATCCGATTGACGCGGCAAGTTTGCTGCTTGCGCAGACGTCACATATGCATATTCAATATTCTGCACATCTTTGAGGAAGGCAGTCTCAAGTAACTGCAATGCCCGCTTGCTTTTCACTTGGTTCTCTTTTGTAAAAACCTTGGCGCACACCTGTGCGATTTGTTTATGGCAAGCCAACTTGTCCTCCTGGCGCATCATAGAGTCGCACACGATTTGCTTGGTCTCGTGTATGAAGAGCACTACGGCTTCACGCTTACTGCGAAGTTGATCTCCCCTCACACGGCACATAGAACGAGCAATCTTTGCAACTTTTCGAAGATCCATCTGAGCATAAGCACAAGCAGGTCGGCTGGAACGAAGCACTCCGCCGAGACTTTCCACAGCCATCAGCGCCGCACCACAGACACTGTCCATGAGCTTGAGAATGTCGGGTTTGGCCCAGGTTTCTGTGAAGTGTGCTCGTAAACCTCGGGACAAGATCGCCAGGGTTTCGTTTCTCGTCGGTGGTAGCATGCTGAGATGAACAAAGGAGTTGAGACTGCGCGATCTGATCGCCCTCCCCACTTCTGAGTCACTCCACGCTTCCTCTGCCCCAACTACATTAGAAGCATCGTGTGCGCCTGAGCTAGTGCCCATGATTGTAGAACGGGGCTGAAAATGGCGCGAAGTCTTTGCAACTACGTAGGCCATATGCCGGATGGGAACCCATGGAAACTTGCGCAGCCCAGCGCTCGGCGTGAGCGGGAACACGTACCGTTCAGAAATGAGCTGGCGCAAGAGCGACCAGACGTTGTCACTTTCGGCAACGGGCGCCAGATGAATGTCGTCGAGGAAGAGCAACCCAAACCTTTGTTTTTGTCCACCCAGCGATCCCGGTGCAGCTGGCAGCGGTGCCTGCGATACATGCGATGCATGCGATACAGATGGCGGGTCTTTCAGAGGTGACTACAAGCATTCCAATCTTATATAAAATGTCACAAACAGGGTCAGTTACCGCTATGTATATGTCAAATTCAGTCACCACGCGTTATAAGCGCCACTGTAAGGCTGCCAAGACTGAAGAATCGCGCGATTTTCCAGTTTCAGCAGGCTCGACAGAACCAAGTGCCATCGGGTGGCAAGGCTTCGGCGCTCTCGCGCTGTGCTGAGGTACCAAGCTTTCAAAGCTTGGGCTTATAAATAAATACCCATCACATACGCCTAGCGACTGGACTAGCTTTAGTAGCCTTTGTTCAGGCATCATTCGCAACACAGAGCAATGACGCATAAAATCAGAAATGCAGTATTCGCTACAGCACGCAGACGACGCAAGCGACTATTATCCGCGCGCTTTAGTGTCCCGGACCAGATCGCCGGACGAGCGGGGGTGCAAGATGTTTTCAAGAGTGCTCTGGACCGAGGCTGCAGAGGCACGCATGTGCCCATTCCAGCGACCGACAACGCAGCTGCCGGTGTCCTCAAGACCACAAAGAAGAGCGTTCATCAGTAACGTCTTCCCTGTCGACGCCTGACCTAGCACGTAGACCCCCACCGCGTGATGGTGATGGTGATGGTGAGCCGAGTCTTGCCTCCGCGAGTGGGCTTGCGGATCAAAGCTCCTTGGGCGCGCGCGAGCGGTGAGAATTGTGATGAGAAAGCCCAATGAGAAGAACTCGGGGGTTGGTAGCAGCCATGTTGAGACACATCCCATTGTTCCGCACCCTGCTCACCCGACCAGGTTTGCGATGACAGGGGAGGTGTGTGTGTGAGAAGTGTGGGGCATACATCAATTTCGCGCACACTCAGAACCACTTTTCAACATCTTGCTCAAAGTAGGCAGAAGGACATGTGCAACTTGTTTTGACCTAAATGCTTTGCTTCGTCTTCCTTGACACTTCCCCATCGGACCCAAAGGCCGGTGTCGAGGTCGATCGCCCAGTCATGCAGTGCTAGATCGTCGCCGGGAGAGACTGGCGTCTCAATAGACGTGGAATTGCACACAAACTGGCTAAACTGCTTGCGCGCCTCCTTGTCCACCGCCGTTCCCGCCACGCCCCAGGTGAGACACCTGTGCCGGTAGACACGTGACACGTCAGCTTCCGTCTTGAGAGACCTCAAGAAACCTCGGGCGAGCCCTCAGGACACCTTGAGTGAGACCTCAAGACTCCTTCAGACCTCTGCACGCGCTCCACAAGACGGGACAACAAGAGTCCTCAAGACTCTCTTAGATCTTTTCACACTCTGTACACGCACAAGATGGTCCATTATGCGGGGCATTAGGAGCACAAACTCTCACCAGACCATGAACCTTTCAAGGACCTCTGTATCACCCACTTCACCCTCCTCAGCAGCTAGGGCCACATGTCCGCGCGCATGACAATCTGCCAGGATGGCATCGAGCAGATGCAAGCAGCTCTCCATGGCAAAGCTTGGATCCTTTGACTCTTCCGACGCCAACGGTATCTGAGTGGACACAAATGCATGCACACTGCGGCGCGCGCAGTAGCAACATGACAGAGCGAGGGCCAGGGAGAGAACTTTGTTAACCGTCAGGCACTGTGACAGGCACAACCATTGTCACACCCTCATGTCAGAATGCACAACGAGGAGGGCAGAGAGGGAGCGCGCGAGTGACAGAAACAAATAGAAAACAGCAAGAAGAAAGATAGTCGGCGAACCTGGGGAAGAAAATGCCAAGTTGTTTTGCCACGTGGCGTTGGTAGAGTAAAGGGTGCGTCTGAACCCACTTGTGAATGATTACGTCCGGCCCCACACAGCCCGGGTCCATGTGCACGAACGCAAAGGAAGCCCAAGCAGGATTCGCATCACGCAAGCTCTGCGGAGCGACTTCGAGGACGAGAAGCGGCTTGGTGCTGGCTGTGTCCGTGGACCCGGCCTCTGACAGAAAAGGCGAAGTCTTCTGCGATGTTTGTGCCATGCTTTTTCTCCGACCTCCCGTATGGTTGTCGATCTGAGTGCTTGCTAGGATGCTCTCCAACCAGGTAGCAGGACAGTGCCCGTCAAGCACAAGCAACATGAACTGCTGTACGCCACTCGAGTGCTGGGATGTCGCGCGCATTAATTGACGCCACTGGTCTGAAAAGACGTCGCATGTGTCAGAAGACTGACCAGCACCCGCAAATCGCGACCAGCTCATTGATGACGCGTCCATCCGCACCATGGACACCCTTGTCAGCAGCCCTGTTCTTTGATCCTCCGCCTCGCATGAGCGCTGGAACACCACACGCAGTTGTTAGTACTGGGAATCAGATGCTACTTGTACACTCAGTCCATCGCAGCTACAGGAATCAGAAAGAGGAAACACAAACAGCCTCACAGTGCTCCCACACCTGCGAAGTCGACCCTGCGTGCTGCACGTGCAGAAATGAGCGCGCCAGTGCTTGAGGGTCAATTAACGGAGCGTTCTGCATGACGAGCAGTGGGGCCACCATGTGTAGGGCTGTGGTCTTCCCTGAACGGGAAGCCCCAGAAACAACGAGCAGGCTGCGTGTTTGCACGCTCGTCTGGTGTCAGGATTCTGCGAGCTGCGAGCGCACGAAGCTTGCTGACGACAGAGCGCATGCGTCAACTACCTGCTAGCGTTGCAGCTTTCCAGCAGTCGGATAGCCACACTCTTCATCAACGGCACCTGCTTCAATCCCATCGGCCCCCACAGCGAGTCCAAGTTGCTATGCGTCACGGTTTCTGGGTACAGGCTGGTGTGAGCAGGGAGATCGGAGCTGCGCGCTGCGCCGATGAGGTCGGCAAAGAGGCCCTCCACTATGGCGTGCGTAGCGCCAGTCAGCTGCGGAAGCACCTCCTCGAGTGCAGCCCTGATCAGCGCCTCACTGGTGCCTGTGTTGCGAGACTTGATGTGAGCTTTGATGGCCGCGCTGGCAATCTTGACCGCCATGGGCAGGCCACGTTCCGAGCTTGCGCTGGGCACAAGCGGGTGAATGTTGAATGCAGTAACAAATTCGCTCAGTTTGCGCGCCGTGCTTGCATACTCGTGGACGCCGTATGCCGCCAGCATCACTTGCACAATATGCAGCTGGTCTGGCTCCGCGAGGGTGACAGGTCGAAGCGCCGCCCGCAGACTCGGCGGCAGCTCCGCTCGTTGATGCATCGGAGCCGTTGAAGATACCACCACCATGGGCCCCACGGAGATGCCACCAGCCACGCCTTCGGATGTCACGGACACTCCAGCTGTCGTTCCGAGGAGAGACGATGTCCGCTGGAAGAGCACGTGTAGCTGCGAAGAAGCAGCAAGGAGCAGAGGGAGAGGCAGGCGGGGCAGTTGGTCGAGGACAAGCCAAGCGTCCGTGGCAAGCTCGATGCCCTTGACGAGGCGCTCGATGGTCGCGATGGACATCTCGTCCGCCCGGCACAAGTTGTAGCTCAGAAAATAGCCGCACATGTGTGAGAATAGCTGCAGTGCGCTCTTTTTTCCACTCGCCGCCGGGCCCTGCAGGATGCCACAGTGTACACACAGCCGCCCGCGTTACCTTGAGAGAGCAGATGTGAGGTACAAGCGCGTGCATGCTAGGAACGCATAAAACATGACGAGCGAAAGAGCGTGCAAGCAGGAGCATGCGAGGGCGACCATCAGGAGCGCGGCTCTCCCGTTGCTCGCAGCTTGCGTGATGCCCATGAGCGCTCGCTCCGCGGAAGGCGTCAGGACAATAATCGGCGGATTCGAACCCTGCCATTCTTCGCGACAGGGCTGGGTTGTGTCGAGAATGGATATCCACGCATTCTTGCGGTAGGTATCCCAGTAGAAGCGAGGCACCTTCAACCACGCAAAGTCGCTCGCATGAGTGAGCTCGGGAGCCCCTGCCAGCAGCTCGTCCGTCTTGTCCCGTAGGTTTAAAAGCAGACAAACAATTCCGGCTACTCGGCGCATGAGATGCACGTGCAGCATGCGAAGACGGCTGCCGCAGCTCACCAGCGCGTCCACAGTCGTCACAAGACCCGTGGATGCGCTCTCAAGATAGCGCGACAGAGCCGCCGAGGACGAGGCTTGTGACTGTTCGATCCTTTGCTCAACGCCTGCCGTCCACAACATGCGCAATGACAAGTGTATGCTCTGGGGGCAGTGCGAGGAGATGATGGCCTGCAACTGGTCTTGATCTATGCGCATCGACCAGTCCTTGTCCGAAGCCACCAAAAGCTTGTCCCGCGTCTCTACAAAGTCCTGCTTCATCTGTTCGCTCGTGTGCGAGAGCACCAGTTGCAGAAAGCGGTGCAGCTTGGACTCGTCCGCGTGACCACTGGGCGAAGCTGCAGAAGCGTCTTCTGAGTCGTCGCCTTGTTCCGCTTCACCAGACGGCTGCAGAAAGAGCAAGATCTGGCCTGATGAATCCACCACCCCATCGGGCCGGTGGCGCGCCATGCGAGGGTCGCTGTCCCTTGACACGTCGTCAGTCTCGTGCTCATGCTCCGACGGAAGCCGATGGAAGCGGCCTGACATGGTCCTACTCAGCACTGGGTTCCGCGCCTGACTTGCGGTCTCAAGCTTCTTGGCCTTGGGAGGGAAGCGCTGGCTGTTGAGAGCAAGGCGTTCATCACCATCTTCCGCCCTCATCTCTGTGGCCAGGCTAAATGCTGGTGTGAGCTCGGAGCTGCGCTTCTTTGGCGCCCATGAAATGTCGTACACACCAGTAAAGAGCGTGGGCAAAAATTCTTTGAGCTTGCTCACGTCGTTGAAGCACGAGTATTGGAGAGCAATCATGTCCTTGTCTTCCATGAAGAAGAGCCGCGGGAAGAGGCAGCGCTCTTGGTCGAGCGACGTCGATAGGGTTTTTGCCAGTGCGTCCAGCATGTCGTGCAGGGGAATCAGCAGGGCAAGTGAGTCCCGCGAGCCGCAATAGTGCATCAGACTGCCAGCCTCCTTCATCTGTCGCAGAATCGCAAGCAGCTGCTGCTCTGCCAGGAGGAATTGCCGCGTCTCCTTGGGCTGCTTGAGGCGGATTGTAGGGTCGTGGTACAGACATTGCAGCGCAGTCCACTCGTTCTGCACGGCGACGAGCTCCTGCACACAGCGACTGCTGCGGATAAGGGCCTCACGCCACGTCTCTACCTCGACCTGCAGCTGGCTAACCTCACCATCTGCCTCGTCCGAGTCCTCGTCTGCGGCATGCTGCGAGTCGTGGCTGCCCATCGCCATGGCCGCCACTTGCACCGAGAGGGCCAACACACTGCGCTCCAGCTCTTGCACCGTCTCGGCGGCCCAGAGGTAATCCACCACAAACACGTTCTTGCCAGACGACGTCATATGTAAGCGAAAGACGAATTCCTCGCCGCGCCAGTGGAGCTCGAGAAATTGGAGCAGCTTGCGCACGTCCTTTTCCTGCGACGCTAGTGACGTCATGCGCTCCAGGCACGCCATCGTGTTGGCTCCTGACAGGTCGTGCGCCATAACGTCTTTGATCAACACCTTTCTGTCCGTGTCCTCGACGTTGTCACCTTCGGGCGAGAGGTAGTTGGAGGTTTCCAGCGCGGAGGAGATTTGGAAGCTGGCGATTTTGAAGGCATCGGAGCCCCTTTTGTTTTGAGAGTTGGCCTTTTCAAAGACGGCTTGCCAGTGGTAAGCTTGCATCAAGGCGGTGTCCTGTGACTGCAGCACGTCCAGGTTGTTCGCCATCTTGCTTAGCTTTTCTGACAGCTTCTCGTAAGTCAGTGTCTGCGACACACTTTGCTGCGCTGTCTCCCGCACCTCGCTCTCGAGCGCCTGCAAGGAGGATAGTAGCGTGGCCTGCTCTCGGTGCAAGGCATCAAAGTGCGAGTCCATAGCTGAAACGGGCTGCAGCAAGATGGGCTCCAGCTTCTCGGATGCTTCGAAATGCAGTGTAAAAAGCGCCTCGAGGGAAGAAACGTTGGTGCAGATCTTGTCGAATGTGGCGTTCTTGCTTGGAGGAAGCTGAAGGGCGCGCTCAGCGTCCTTGATACGTAGCCAACGCTTCTCTAGACCCTCGAGTCGGGGCTTGAGCTTGATCAGCTTGGCATGGGCTTGATCTGTCGGCATGTCAGGGACCAGGGGCCCATCGTGGGAATGAAGCAGGTCCTGCGCGAGGGTATCCGTGTCCTTTTCAACAGCTTCCGTGTCCAGGGCGAGCTGCCCCATCATTTTCTCACGCTGCTGCGCAACCTCTCGGCGACACACAGCTTTGCGCGCATTGACCGCGGCCAGCTTGCCTCGAAGCTTGTCTAAGTCCAGCCGCGGGGCGTCGGCCGAGACTGAACACTCGCTTGTCCAGTCAAGGACGTTCTGGACTGTGGCCAATGTGCCCTCGTGCCGTTTCTCGAATTCTTCAGCGTCGCTCAGCGCACACACCACTTGCACGAGCTCCAGCACGTTGGGTTCGCTCTTCTTGGGTCGCTCGTGCAGGAGGATGGAGATGCGCTCTATGTCCCGAAGCATGCCTGTCAGCAACCCATGCGCATGCGTGAGCATCATTTGTGCGTAGAGCATCTTGAACGCCCTGGATTCCGCGCGCAGCACGTTTTTGAGGGAGATGGTGTCCAAGGACAACGCGCCGATGTTGTGCACCGGCAGAATGCCAGCCACCTCCTGTTCCACATTCCACTGCGCTTGCATTTCGGCCCGGATTGCGTCCAAGACCCCACGCGACAGCAAGGGCGTGTGATCAAGCTGCTCCGCCGACTCGGCGATCCCCGCCAGAAAGCTGACCATGTGAAGCCCCTCCCAAGTTGGCCTTGCGCCCATGGCATGGTGCAATTGCCTTGTCGGCAAGTGCCTTGTCGCCCTGCTCTCCTCCTGCCCCGCATCTTGCACCCCCTTTCGGTCTGTGTTCTTGGAGTGAGTGGCGGGAAAGCTAGACCCTGGGGTGACGCTAATGCTGTGCGCGCCGCGCGTGAGATAAGGGCGCTGGATGACGGCGTAAGGGATGCGGCTTTCGAGACAGAAGGCCTCGATAGCGCTTGCCTTGTCTGTCTTCCACAGGTAGTCATACTTGTGGAACGGCTCGATGTACTCGGTTACGAGGTCCTTCAGCACCTGCATGCCCCCCGCCAGCATCACAAGCTGTTTGAGGATAAGCCGATCCTGCGCTATGTGCACGTGCATAGAGCGCCCCTCGCGCTGGTCCGAGCTCAAGAGGTGCTCTCGCTCTCGCTCGCTCCTCGTGGCGCCCCACATCAAGAAGCTCTTGGTGGCCTCGATGCAGTGGAGCACAACATCATTCACCGCCTCCTGCACCATCTCCAGGGACGGCACGAGCGCGACGACAGGATACTGCAGCTCGACATCCACGTCAAAAATAGGCCGGGTGATGTAAAACAGACCGGTGGGCCCAGCCACCAGCCGATTCTTGAGCTGGCTGAGCGTGTGCAACACGCACCCGCGCGTGGCTTGATAGGCCATGTAGCCCAGCCGGATCTTGAGATCGCGTTCGTAGTGGTTTTCACGTGTGTGAAAAGCGTAGGGGGTGGGCACGAGCGACACGAGTCTCTCCACCGCCTCCTCGGCCTCGCGCACGGCTGCCCCCATCCGAGCTGCGCGCTCGTGGATAATGCGGCATTGGTCCTCCACGAACGTTTCTAGGCCGCCGCTGCCCAGCGTATACGTGACTTCGTTGCTGATGTCCATGAGCGAGGAGGCCATGACGCGCTTCAGCACCCTTTCGATCTTCTGCGTCAGGATCTCGCTCGCCTTGTCCACCAACTCGTTTAAGTCTGCGATCCCGGCTTCTATGCTGGAGAGGAAAGCGTCAATGTTGACAGACATCCACGTCAACGTCGAGCGCCCGGGCTCTAGCTTGCGTTCCAGGTCCTCGACCACATTGGCGAGCAGCTGGCGCAGCGGCGTGGGAATGCGGTTGATGCTGTCGTGGTACTTCTTCATCATCTCTATGAGCGCAGCGTTGTAGGTCTTGAGTTCGTGCTCGCGCTGCAGCACCTTCTGCGCCGCCTGCGGCACGGGGTAGCCTGCGCGCTTGAAGCCCTTTGCATCACGCATCAGCTCGCTAATACCCTGGTCGAAGTTGACGCTCAGCTGCAGGGTAAGAGGGTGTTGGGCGAGGAGAGTGGCATTTAGCCCGCTCTTGGTCACCTCTACGGTCTCCACCCACGCTGAATACCAGCGCGACAGATACTCACAGAGTGTGTCCTCGGTGTTGGTTACGATGCGCGTGACCTTGCGGAAGAGAGAGGCGAGCTTCAAGGCGGGTGGCATGCTCATGCAGTTGCTCTTGATCTTCTGCACCTTGCGCTGCAGCTGCTGCGCCCACAGGACATGCTGCAGCACGGGCGACACATTGCGAATCTTGGGCGCCCTGTGCTTGTGCGCTTCATACTCATCCTGAACGTCTCGAATGTTCTCAAGCAGGCGGCGGAGAATGCTGAAGTAGAGCTTTTCTACCCCTTTCCATGCGTCACTTGTCATGTGCCTGCCACCTGAGGGGCTGGCTCCCGCCGACTCCCCGCCCTCGGCACCAGCCTGGTCGAGCGATTGCTCAAGAACTTGTGCCACCGCAGATGCATCGCTGCGGCTGGAAACCGCCTCGAACTTTTTCATGAGAGCCAGCGCGTCCGACGTGGACAGGGGCCTCACAGCGTGCGGGGTCTGGCCCGCAGGCTCGAGGACCAAGTCAGTTGCACCAACTGCTTGCTCCAGCGCTTGCCAGAGGCGCTCGTCCAGCTTGACCAGGCCGTTGTGAAACATGGCAACGTCGTAGTAGAAGCTGCCGTGTTTTTCAAGCGCGTCCAAGGCGTCACTGCGCGTCTTGCCGTGGGTGAGCACGTTGGTGAGCTCCTCAAAGTCCTGCAAGACCTTCTGCACAGCCGGCATTGCCGCATCCACATGCATCGCTGCAAGTTGCTGGTACCTCGACCACGCGTCGAAGATGCCCGTCAACTGGTCAAAGCGGAAGATGAGCCCCTCCACGTCCACGAGCACCTTGCCCACGTGCAATTCCAGTACATGCTTGGAAGACGGTTTGTTCAGGCGGCCTTGCAGGGACGTGAAGGTCTTTTTGATCTCTGCCGTGCAGTGCTCCAGGGCGGCCTTTGCATTGCGCACGTCCTGCAGCACGTCTTGCTTGTCACGACCCCAAAGCGCCTGAAGCCCATCGCTCTCCTCGCTCTTGTCTTTCGTCAGCGTGCTTCCCCTTGCGCCTTTCGAGTTGCCCTGGTCGCGGCAGAGGGCATATTTGATGGTCGTCACCAGTTGCCGCACCACGCGACGGAAGACCTGCCGCAACAAGTGTCCAACAGTGTTGAGCCTTTGTGAGTTTGTCATCCCGCCAATCTTGTGAATAGGCAAAAATGGCAAGAATGCATGTGACGCCCGATGTGAGTCAATGTCAGTGTGAGTCAATGTCAGTGTGAGTCTATGTCAACGTGAGTCAACATGTTGCACGGAACCTCGTCACTCCACTTAACCGAACGAGAAAAAGATGTAACAAAAGAGAGCGGCAACAGAACTTGCGAGCAGAAATGCATTTGCAATCAAGGTTGAGCGGATTTGGAGTTTAATTTAGATGAAGAGGTAAATGTATGAAACACGTGAGAGTACCTGGTTGATCATCGCCTCTGTCTGATACACGCGCACGTGCAGACACAGTTGCTGCAGCGCGTGGACAATGCCCTTGACGGTTTCGCAGTTGGCAACGTCTTGCATGCGCGGTCGAGGTGCACACAGGGGGAGCAGCTGCGTTTCCAGCGCCGCCAGCAGCGCCACCGTTTCTTGCGTGTGTTGCAAGGCGTCGTGTAGTCTGATCTCGACACCCTTCCACTTGCGCATCGCCTTGGTGTGCGCGTGCGCGTTAACCTGCAGCACGTGCCTGCAGGCTGGGGTCAACATCTGCTTGCTGATGTGCTCCAGGCGCAGCAGGCGGTTCTTCCACCAATCTATCTCCTCCATCGGCCCCTGCACATCAACGCCTCCCCCGCCGCCGGGACCTGCTGGTTGCGCAACGATTGCAACGTGCTCTTTCAAGAGCGGCTCGATGACCTTGATCCACTGTTGGCACATACATCAGTTGCCACATACATCATTTTCAACTGAAAATCAGACAAGAGCTCGAAAAAATAAGAGACCGTATATTAAAAATAAAGAATCTATGAAATGTAGGATAATCATCTACTTGGTTTTGGCGTGGTTGCAAGTGCATGTTGCTCTGGGTTCATGGGTCAGTGTCCAGAGCCAGATGCAACATACACGTGTTTGTATACCGAATATGTACTTCTGCTATAGTGTGGGTTCAGATTCGTCACTTGCAGCACTTGAAAAGGAATGTAATCTAGACCCAACTTGTCTGGGCATTGCTTATCATAGTGCAGCTTATGGCTGTCAGATGCAGCTGCTTGCACCGATTGCGCTCAATATTAGTTCAGTTCTAGTGCAGCGACCGAATGCACTTTTGCAAGACCTGATTGAGGATGCCCTCGCAGTGATGGTGGACAACTCGTGCATCCGACGCCGACATGGCCGTGTTGCGACTGGCAAACAGCATCTTGTGGTCCGGCTCTGCCATGTCCACGCTCACACTGGCGTCCAGCGCCACCTTTTCGAGCTTTGCCAGCAACGTGGTGAGGCTCTCAACCATGTCGGCCGCGTCCTCCTCCTTGCACTGCCCCCAGCCCGACCATTCGGCCACAGATTGCTTGAGCATAGGCGCAAAGAGCTGGGCCAGCCACCCTGCAGTGGCATCGGCTTTCTCCCCACCGAACTCGCCGCACGAAACAAGCGACAGGAAGTCCTCCCTCTTGAGCCGCCCGGTGCCAGTCCTCAGGAAATACACGCAGTGGCCATCATCTTTGAGCGTTTCGCGATCAACGTTGGCCAGCATCAGCCGCTTTGACCCCACCGGCCCAGTCAGCCCAGCGTTGCGCAGGCAGAACTGGTGGAAATTCTCCAAGGAAATAGCCTCGGCATCGAGTGCGCAGTCGCGGATAAGGCGATCGATCGTCTCGACACTCATGTCTGGAAAGCCCACCTGTATGTTTTGTGTTTGTTACGCGGTCTGGTGAGGGGAGTGCGGAAGATCAGGCAGAGGAGGAGGCAGGGGATGAAGCTGAGCAAATCGCCCCGCTCTGCACACACCCACACACACACCTTGAGCTCATCCCGGTCGATGTCTCCGCTGCCGTCTGCATCGAGCATCTTGAAGATGACGTTTGCGTCCTCTTTGCATTTCTTCACGGCAGCCTCGTGCTCCGCCTTCTTGGACGCCAGGCTCATCTTCTTCACCGTGGAGCTCTGGTAAAAGAAGACGAGTCGGTGCTTCCATGGACCCTCCCCCGCGATGAAACCGCCCACGGCAATGCGCGCCAGCCCATGCTGCAGAACGTCGTTCACTGCGTCGTTGTCCAGAGGTAGGCGCAGGGCAAGCATGTCGACAATCCAATTCGTAATGGTAAGCGCCTCGAACTCTGCGTCGGAGTCCAGATGGTACAGGACCGGACTTGACTGAAGACCTCTGAGATACGACGAGATGGGCGAGTATTGAGCGTCGCTGTCGTCTATTGCGTTGTCACTGACGTCGATAATCCCTGGCGATGTCATGGCTCTTGGTCGACGCGGTTGCTGGTTTCCCTGCGCTCGCGTGTGTTTTGCAATTAAATTTTGATGGCTCGCGGGCGAGCGTGCGCTGTTTCGCTGTCTTTCTCGGTGCGTTACTGCATGACCACAGCGCGCGCGGCGCGGCTGGTGCATTGAGCAGCTGCCCCAACGCTGCTAGAGCGCGCGCCCGCGCCTAGGCCCGCGCCCGCGCCCGGGGCACACTCTATCGTCACTTCCCAATCTCAAGGGTCTGACTTCATACTCATTTCGCATGATGCGCCGCACAGACCCCATGGGACGCTTACTGGCTTTCACGGTGCGCCCACCGTTGGTCTATCCGGCCCCGCACTGGCCTTAGCAAACACGGAGACATGTATATACACAGGTAATCAGCATAGCGCACCACCTGTACAAACTTGTCCTCTGCCTCGTCCGACTCTGATACTGATGCCCGATCGCCGTCCTCCTCCAAGTGCTCCCACCGTTCCCGAGATCGATCAAGGTCCTGCTGCCCTTCCGTGGCCTCTTCCCCGTCCATGATCGATCGCTGCCTCCTTCTCAACCTGTTCGGTTCGTCATGTCGGACCGCTGGTCCAAAAACCGTTTCAGCCGGAATCGATCCCTGCAGATGGAAGGGAATTCGCCGCCGGCAGCTGTGCTGGCGAGGTTGCGCGAAGAAGTGATTCGTGCGAGGTCTGCTGGTGGGCTCCGTATACGGATTGCTCGTCTGGAAGACCATCTGAAACAGGTTCTCTCTA
>Ga0115006_10001097_pt1 | contig 16336 bp, 9 predicted proteins | sample ArcOceMetagenome_3_FD_88943 | JGI IMG/M metagenome (GOLD analysis project Ga0115006, IMG submission 88943) | Marine eukaryotic phytoplankton communities from Arctic Ocean - Arctic Ocean- Svalbard ARC20M Metagenome | ecosystem: Environmental > Aquatic > Marine > Oceanic | place: Arctic Ocean...
TCGATAAATTCTTTTAGTCAAGAACAACAGTACGAAAAAGTAAAGGGTTTGTATTCTAACGCAAAATATGAAGAAGCTATTCCAATTATTAAAGATCTTTTAGATAATAAATACGGTAAACCCGCTGAAATTTCTGTGTTTTATCTCTCCTATTGGATTGCAGCTTCATACGAGAATATTGAAAATTATTCTCAGGCTATAGATAAATTCAACGATTATATAGAACTCATAAATGCTAGCGACATCTTTAATGAAAAGACGAAGAAAAAACTTATAAAGGATGTTTTGATAATCATTGAAGAACTCAAGTTTAAGATGATTAATAGCAAAAAAACAGAAATTAGTAGCGATACTGAAATAGTAGTAGATACAAAAGCTGCTGAATCCAAAATGCCTTTAAATGAAACTACAGATGAGTCAAGTTCTAATAAAACTACTACACTAGTAGTAACAGGGCAAGGAAAAACTAAAGATGAAGCACAACAAAATGCTTTGCGAAGTGCTATTGAGCAGGCTTTTGGAACATTTATTTCATCTAAAACGGAACTATTAAATGACGAGTTAGTAAGCGATGAAATTGTATCGTTATCAAATGGTAACATACAGAAATTTGAAATTCTTTCTGAGTTACAAATACCTAATGGAAATTATTCAATTACTTTAAAAGCAACTGTTTCGGTTTCAAAATTAACTTCATTTGTTGAGAGTAAAGGTTTGGAGGTCGAGTTTAAAGGGTCTCTGTTTGGAGCAAATATGCGTCAACAAAAATCAAATGAAGTTGCAGAATTTAAAGCTATTATAAATTTATGCGAAGCTTCAAACGAAATGTTATCAAAATCTCTTGATTATGAAGTTGAATTCAAGGAACCAACAGTAGCGGGTAATCAACCACCTGGAAATCCATCTAAATATGAAATTTTACTTATTGTAACAGCATCTACAAATACTAACTATCAAACTTTTGCAGAATATTTTGCAAAAACTATATCTTTTATTTCGATGTCAGAAAGTGAAGTATCTAATTATAAAAGACTGAATAAAGGAGTATATGCTTTATTTATTGGAGGTAATAAATTATTTTTTAGGAACCCTAAGACATCTATAGCGCTTCAAAACTTATTTTTAAAATCAAATAAGTACCTACACAATTTTTCTGTGTCTAGCAATATTGGTGCCATACCTTTGGAAATTAACGATCTTAAAAAAAATACCAGTGCAAGCCGTTTGAATAATACCTCAATCTCAAACGTGGAAAGATATACCTTTCCGGGGCAATGGTCAGTAAATTTTCAGAGATTTGGTTTTCCAGTCTTTAAGTCCCCAAGATATGGATATACCTCGAGTGAAGAGGGATTTCTAGGTCAATATTCTACTAATAGATCTTGGGATGTGTATTATCAATGGATTGATTTTTTGGGTGAAGAGGATCATAAAATATTTATGGAGGCTAACAATTATTTTAATAAAACTGTGTATGATTACTCTGATGATTTATGGAAGGCTAGTGATAGTTTAAGACAAGGTGGACCATCGATTTTTGAGAATTATATTGGTATTGTGTATTTTTATAATAGAAGTTACCTCTCATTATATAAAGCAGTATTTTCAGAGGAAGACTTAACCAAAATAACTGGTTTTTCAGTGAAACAGTTAAAATAATATAGAATAAAAAACATCCTTGGCTCAATAAACATCCAATTAATAAAGACTCTAAGTACTCAATAATTGGCACACATCCTCCAATGGGTTCTGTCGCATCTGCTAAAATTAAGCATCAAGTTTTAAACTAATTTAATTTTTTAAGAAGCTAATGATATAAATGGATATAGCGATTGGCATTTACCCACAAAAGAGGAATTGCAATACCTTTATAGAAACCTACATCAAGTTGGAATTGCCGATTTTGAACGACGACAATACTGGAGTTCTACGGAGTTCGATAACAATAGCGCGTGGAAGCAGATTTTCGACGGTGGTTTTCAGACCAGCTACTATAAGAGCAGCACAAGCAATGTGCGTGCTGTTCGGGCTTTTTAATTATTTATCAATTTACCGAAGCGGTCTTAGGAGTACCTATTTAGCAAATAAGTATGGGTGTTCTTTCTTTTCTTTATTGAAAGTTCCATCCTTATTTTGTTTTTACATCTTCAGTATAAGTTTTATCTTATGATGAGAAAAAAATTGTAGATGTTATTTATAATACTAATTGCGAAAAAAGAGAATTAAAAACTTTTTTAATTAAAATTTGACAGATTAATTTAAAACAATAGAGAACTTTAAAATGGACCAAAGATTAATTAATTATACTAACCAATTACCAGTATTAATAGCTAGACCCATTCATAAACTTTTAAAAAATGAAAGCTATTTCACTAAACTATATCTAATGTCTGATTCTTTAATGGGAGTTCTTAGAATGAATGGCTCCTTTCTTAAAGAAGTATATCTACAAAAAGATAAAAATAACGAGGAACTAAATAATATTTTCGAAACACTAGACCAAAAGGAAAGTCATGGTCTTTGGAGTTCAATGGCTGCAAAGGTGGTTTCACTTCTTGATGAATATGCAGAACTATCTATTCTTGGAGAAATAATGACACTTTATGGTGTAAAATCTAAGACAGATAGAACTAAAAAAATTAAACGTTTTACAGTAAATAACTCATATACTGATTGGAAGGGACAAGCTCAAACAGTAAAAATTGATAATACACCAGTAGAGTTATTAATTAATTTTAGAAACAAATATTTGGGACACGGAACGGTGTTTTCTGAAAAAGAGAGCAAAAAAATATACGAGCTATATGAACCTATTTTTATTGAAATGCTCAAGCAATGTGAGTTTCTCAAGAAAATATCCATTATTGACCAAAAGACAAAAAGTAACATCAATGGATACGACAATAGTTGCTCAGGAAAATTAACCATAAAGACTCAGGAGGGAAACGTATACCAAATTGAAAATGTTGCTCAACTTAGTTATAAAGTATTTAAACCCTTAAATACTGAGAATCAATTACCAAAACATTTGATTGACAAAGCAGATAAAAAAATTATAGACACTTATCCATACTTTTTAGCACATCCTTACCACAGAGCACTTACAGAAACCGAACCTTTTAAGAGAATTCATTTATTAAAAGAAACGTTTTTAAACTATCTCAAATATTTAGGGTTAGTTACCGCTTCAGAATATTTCAGTTCAGATCTTAAGGTAAAGGATATAAATAGAAATTTCAAGCAATTTTTATTTCGTCCACAGTTTGGTTTTTGGAATGCTTTTATGAGAGAAACCGTAAAAGCTTTAAAAGAAAACAAACACCAATGGTTTGTAAGAGAGCTTCCTGGGTATTATAAAAAGATAGAAAGTGAAAAAAAGGCAAAAAAACACAATGACCAAACTGGAATTGGGGCGTTAATCAACTTTAGAAACCACTATTTAGGCCACGGAATGGTTCCATCAAGAGAAAAATGTGAAGCATTATGGGTAGAAAATTTTGCCATTCTTAAGGAACTTCTTGTAGAAATGGAGTTTTGTAAAAATTACTCTATTGTCAGTAAAGACAGAAATATTACGCTGCGGCTAATGGGTAATGAGATAAGTCCAGTTAATCTTAAAACTAAACTTCTATCCAATGTAGCTATGTTAAATGCAAAAAATGAACAGATTAGTGTGGTGCCATTTTTTGTGCTTCCAGGAGAGTATTTTATAAAAGAAGTTTCTGAAAATGCTAAGCTGATGGTATATGAGCAAAATACTGGGAAGAGAATGGTGTTTTTTAGCCCTGAGAGTATTTCAGGAGAAACCTCCGGAAACGTACTAGAACAGCTCAATAAAATGATTGGTGAAAAAGACCGAGAAAAACCTATAACCAATAAACAACTAAGCAAAGAAAAATTCCAAGAGCTAATAAAAGAAAACAATAAAGATTTTGTGGGTGGTTTAATAAAGGAAAGAAAAGTAATTCCTGAGATTTATCAAGAAAGACAAGACGCAGAAATTGCGCTTCGTTCATGGGTTGGAGCTTTAGCTGGACTGTTTTTTGTAAGTGCGGAGGCAGGTAGCGGAAAAACTAATCTACTAGTTGAAATGAACCGCCAGTACAACGAGAGAGGCATTGATACATTACTGCTAAGAGGAAACCGATTTACAGGGGATGAATTATGGGAGGAAATTCAGTTTCGATTAAACTTAGCTAAAGATGTAAATATTTCTAAATCAAAAGCATTTGGTTATACACAAAATAACCCCTTTATCATATTAATTGATGGTTGTAATGAGCATCCAAACGCAGAACAACTTTTTGATGATATTATGGAGTTTTTAAATATTCATAAAGGTGGTCAAATTAAAGTAGTATTAAGCTGGAGGGTAAATACCAAAAGTGAATTGCCCACTGTAAAGCCAGAATTAGAATCACTGATATATGTTGATGGAACCGATAGCAACGATGAAAAAAATAGTATTGCAAACGCTTGTCACTGGTTAAAGCCGCTTAATAAAAAAGAAGTTGAAGGCGCGTGGAATATGTATACTGCCAATAAAAAAGATAAGGTTAAAAGAAAACCCAATTTTACACTGGAAGAATTAACCTATAATGACCGATCTCTTGCAGACCAGCTTGATAACCCACTGCTAATGAGGTTATTTTTGGAACTTTACAACGGAAAAGGACTTCCTAAAAGCCGAGGTGGTTTTACCAGTATTTGGACGCTTTATCATCAAAAATTGATTTCTCAATAAAGAAACTATAGTAGCATGACCAATAACCACCTGCTTTTATATCGCCTTGCGGAACTGATGCTTGAAAAACAGCAACACATTCTTGCTTTGGATGACTTGTTTGAAGACGAGCAAATTGGTGCTTTTGTTAGAAGCATACAAATTGATTCTCCATACCAGCAATTGATCTTTGAGGGTGTCCTTACCGAAACCATCAAAGAAGAACGCGTTATGGTCACCTTTACGGTAGAAGGCTACTTTCATTATGTATTGGGTGAGGTTATTGAAAAGCAAACTGAAGGTAAAGGAGCTGAAGCTTTAAAGAAGCTATTAGAAAACAACAAGCTCAGAGGAATTACAGAGTGTATAGAGCAATGTTTAGTCAGAGATGTAGAAAAGAACGACTTATCACGCCTTATGGGGCTCATAGACGAAGGAGGGAAAGCATTAGACGCCAGTGCCTATCCACTTGCACAGGCATTTTTAATTTATTCTATAGAAAGAGTGATGGATGAACTGCTGGCTGATCCTACAGACAACGATATTGAGGTGTTGGAAAAAGCTATTGAAAAGCTCGAAGAAGCACAGAAAAATAAAGTGGTTGAAAAAGTTTATTTATTAATAAATAATAAGATAAAACCCAAAAATACTAGACAAGGGAAACTTTACTTAAGATCTATTGAATATGTAAATAATGATATTCGAGAAAACCAATTAGATAAACTTGTAATAAAAAATATATTAGAAGATGTTGATGATTTAGCTAATTATTATTATGAATTTGGTACTCAGTATAGAAATGTATCATTATTTGAAAAAGCTTTAGAATTTCATCAAAAAACTCTATCTATTGACATTGTTAAATATGGAAATAATCACCCTGAAACAGCAAGTACATTATCATCAATTGCCAACGATTGGAGTAAAAAAGGGAATTACAAAAAAGCAATTGAAAATTATCAAAAAGCTCTTACTATCAGAATAAAGCACTATGGAGAATTCGATATTTCAACAGCAAGAGCCTATAATAATCTTGCTTTAAATTGGAGTAATCTTGGAGAGAATTATAAAGCCATTCAATTATTTCAAATGTCATTAAATATAAAGTTAAAAATTATAGGTAAAAATCATCCTTCTGTAGCCATTTCTTATAACAATATAGGTTTTGATTTAAAGGTTTTAGGTAAATATGATGAAGCAATAAAAAACTATAATCATGCATTAGATATAAAAACAAAAATATATGGTAAAAACCATAAGGAAACTGCAATAAGTTATAATAGTATTGGTCTTTTCTGGCGAAATAGAAAAGAATTTGATAAAGCACTTAATTATTTAGAGAAATCCTTACCCATAAACATAAAATATTATGGTGAATATCATCCAATTACAGCAAAAGCATACAATAATATAGGTTTTGTTTGGGATGCTAAAAAAGACTACACTCAAGCTTTGAAATATTATAAAAAAGCATTAGATATTAGACAAATAAAATTAGGTGAATTACATTTAGATACTGGAGTAAGTTATAATAATATTGGTTTAGTATATAAAAATCAAAAAAAATATAAAGAAGCATTTTTATTTCTTAAAAAGAGCTTAAAAATTATTTTAAAAAATTTGGGGGAAAATCATCCAAGAACAGCAACGAATTATAATAATTTAGGAATACTATTTAACAAACAAGGTCATTATAACAAAGCTGTAAAGTATTACAAAATGGCATTAAGTATTAACTTAAATAAACATGGTAGAAATCATCCAATATTAGAAACCAGGTATAACAATTTAGGAATTGCTTGTTTTAAAAATAGAAATTATAAATCTGCTATAAAATACTTTAAACTTGTTCTAACCTATTGTCCTGAGGAAAACATATACTATTACTACATTGGATCATCATACAAAAAGCTAAAATACTTTCAAAAAGCAATTGAAAATTATGTCATAAGTGCCAATATGCTAAAAGTACAGAATGGTATTGATGATAAAGATACAAAAGAAGCCATCCAAGAGGCTTTAAGACTAGCTAAAGAAACGGATAACATAAAGCTACTGCCCGATTGGATTAAAAAATAGCCTCCCATGCTTGAGCCAACAATCATGTCAGGCTTAAAAGCTCTTGCATATTTAAGGGCTAAGACATATGAGTTTTTTTGTTCGTACTGCATAGGATGAGATACAATAGTATGTCCTTGTTCAGCCATCCAATCTGCTTTAGAGGAGGGTAATGCGCTCTCAAGGCCGTGGAAGTATAATATTTTCATTGGGCTGTTTTAAATCCTATTTATTAATGTAAAATTTTTAAATAGTCTAATACACTTTTCCAATTAGGGAATTCTTTGCTACCAAAATGTATCCATTTCCCTTTAAAATCTGAAGCGCCATTATAGGGCCTGTCATCAATCAAATAGCTGCCTATCAAAAGTTGTTTGTGATGACTAAGGATTAATCGTTTTCTGATTAACTTTTCATCAAAATATTTTGCTATCCAGAGTCTTTTATGTGTCCAAGCTTCTGGATTATCCCATGGAGCTGTTGATAGAAAATAAACGTCATAACTGGAGTGGTTTAAAAGCTTATTTACAGATTCAATAGAGTTTTCGATAGGGTCTAAATTTTTATAAACGCCAGGCAACTTATCAGGTCTTCCAATGTAAGGAGTTATGTTCCCTAAAGGGTGTTCTTTTTTCCCTTTATCAAAATCTGCAATAACACCATCCAAATCAATGTATATTATTTTCATTTTTTTGATAGCTTACAAATTTGATTTTTCATTGTTAATCAAATTATTTTATTTATTTTTTTTTATGCTATAACGAATTTCATAATAAAAAATCTTTTCATATAAAGCAACTGCGTCTAACCAAGCGTAGGTGTCTGAAAAAGAGCTAGTGGTTTGTAATCCAATATATGAATAACCCGAACGTGGTTTTTTAATCAAACCAACTCTACTTTGCGTTGAAAGAGCACTATTTTTTAAATCATATTGAAAAGCTTTTGGATTTGCATCACCTTTATAATTTACGAATTTTTTAATTTCAGATTCTTTTTCAAAGAAAAAAACGTTAAGTGAAAAGTCTTCATCTTTCTTTGGAGGAAAAAGCTGATTAAGAATTTCCCTACTAAGACTAGACTTTGTCTTAGAAGACTCCCATAGTGGAATTCCAAGTACTTTTATTTTTTTTTGGCTACTTCTCACCTTATCAAATAATTTTCCATCTTCAGAAATAGATCTATCTTTTCCAGAAATTCTGAGGGTATAAATAAATTCCTTTGTATTTCCGGGGACTTCAATTGGAGCATAAACTTTAGATTTACCAGATATTGAAATTAATTGTGATACAATCAATTTTTTAGGTTCATTAAAAACCTTTTCATATCCAATCGTGGTGGCCTTAATACTCCTTGGTGTTTTATTGTTAACAATTATAGAATCTCTAATTATTTCATGTCGGTTGTAATAGTTGTCAACACTGCTTGACTTTCTTGATATTTTCAAATCAACATAGGATCCTTTTATAAAATCAACACTTATAGAAAAGGGGTTATCAATATGTACATCAAAAACAAAATCTATTTTATTTTTTTTATAAAATTTCTTAACACCTCTGCCACTTCTTTCTTCAATAATTGAAATTGATCTAACAGGTGAATCAGACATAAATTCAATACGAATTGAGTCTCCAGCCAGACCATAGAAAGCTTCTTTAAACTTCTCCCCATTTTTTATAAACAATGAGTTTTTTTCAAGAATTGTTTCAAATTTAAGATCCTCCTCAGTTATTCGTTCTCCATTAAGACCATCACCTAGTGTGGAATCCAAATCTTCAAGTTCTTTTGATATTTCAGATAGTTCGGATGCACTACTTTGCTCTGTGTCAAATAATTGCGAAATATCTTTGCATCCTAATAATGTAGTCAAAGCAATTATAGGTAAGATTATTTTAAAAGAATTCATGGTTAATTGATTTTTGATTAATAGTTAAGTTCTTTACTTGTAGACTTAAAAATTGAAATATATAAATTAAATACTTATAAATTAACAGAATTACTATTAAAATTCAATTCCTACGGTAAGGGAACTATCAGTTGTTAAAACGTCTATATACGGTGTGGAATGGAATCTATATGTTGAATCGATAAATAAATCAATTCTTTTCATTGAATAATATATCCTTGGTTGAACAAACAAGCGGTAATCTTTTGTGTTGGAAGTGTTTATTTGATAATAAAGAGACAAATTTATAAATAAGTCTTCAGTTAAAACATATTTCCCAAAGGCGCTAAAACTGTAGCGCCAATTGTTAACTTGTAACTGTTGTGTTTCTGTTTTGTCATACAATTCGTCTTCAAAAAAGAATCCAGCACTTAAATCGAAGTATGAGTCGGTTTTAGAATATAATTTGTGTCGGTATCCGCCCCCGCTTATGTAACGGTGTTTCATTCGGAGGGACTTAATATTTTGACCTTGAGCAAAAGCAAAGACTGAATTTTCTCCCATGCTGTAATTGTATCTTAGTTGACCAGTAAAGTCAGATGCAATTAGTTCATTACTTTCTTTGATGTATTCATAGTTAAAAAGTAACCTAATAAGGTTATTACCAGATTTTTTTGCAAATTGGTGTCCTGTAGAAAACTGCAATAAATCAATATTACCAAAATTAAAATCTCCCTGAAAACTCATCTTGTAAGATAAATCATCATTTAGTTCCGACATCATATTTTCAGTATTAATAATGGTTTGAGAATTCAGATTTAAACAAATCAACAATACAATAAAGATGCAAAACAAAGTTTTATTTGCCATAATTTTACTAATTTCAGCCTATCAAACTTAATTAAAAATTTACATTTTTTATATTAAGAGCTAATTATTCTTTAATCACTTTAACATTAATATTTTGACACAGCAATTAAAACTAGTTTTAGTAGTACTATTATTTGTCCCTTCGCTACTATTTTCTCAAGTTGAAGAAGTTGAACGCTTATATAAAAAAGCTACTGTTGCTTGTTTTTTTAGCGCAAGCAAATTAAATTCCTATTACGACATTCAATATGCTAAATCAATTTTAGATTCTACAAAAATTGCTTTCTTAAAACTTGACAAGGCCCATCCCAAACATAAATCTATTCTTGCTAATATTAATGCGCTAGAAAATGAATTGATAATTTCAGAAGAAATTGCACAGGATAATTTAAACTATATCTATCCCTCTTTTTCAGTGCTTGGAGGGCATCGCGATGACTATAATTTTATTGATGATACAGAGGAATTATTATTAGAAGATTTACTGCAAAGCTTTCTAGATCAGGCAGATCCTGTATATAAGGGTGCGTTATCCGACACATCACATTTCATAATATTGGAAACTGAACCCTTTTCCTTTATGCATGTTGGGGTGCTTTTGGATTATATTTCTGTCAATACTTCACATTATGCAATTAGACCTCATGAATTTAAACAAATCCTCGGGGAAGAAGGCTATGGCAGATATAAAAATAACGAACTCATAAGTCAAGATTATACCAAAATATTGAATTATTATGGTATCGATAACCTTTTATCAATTTCACTTACTGATAATGGTTCTTTCGATTATATTTTCTATAAAGGGATAACATTAAATGTTATAAAAAGAAATAATCCAGAAAAGGTTTTCCATAAGTATACCGAAAAATTTAAACTTGATAAATCTGAATCCTTTAGTACATCCTTAAAGTTTTTATTTTTTCTTTTTTTAACGCTCACATTTATATATTTCACCTCACTCTCAGGGTACATAAATTATGATGTATCAAAAGGAACTTTAAAAACCTCCAAAAAAAATCTTTTAAGAGAATTAAAATCTTTTGACCACTTACTTCTTTTAGGATCTACTGTGATTGCCATTTATGTTTTTAGCCAATTATCACAGAATATTAGACCTGTTATCAATGCATATAAGGGGGATTTTTTATCTAGATTATGGCCTGTAGCCCAGGTCATAACACCAATGTTAATGGTTTTTTGTGTTGGTTTTTTAGTACGATATAAATTTTCAAAAAGCACCACATCATCCCCTGAAAGTTTATCAAGGTTGATTTTTATATCACTTTCATTTCCCTACCTATATTTAGAATATCACAATTTATTAAGCCAATCTGAAAGCACTGATTTTTACCTTTATATAGTATATGTGATGATTTTGTTTCTGTTAGTAATGCCATCAATAACTTTAGGGAAATATTTGTCAGATTTATTTCAGAAAAATTATCAAAAATCATCCTTGATGATTGTTGAGTCGCTAAATATAGCTCTCTTGTTTTTGGTTCAATATTTTATGATGGCTGGTAGAATAAGTTATAGCCTGATTTTGCTAGTTTCTTCAAACCTAATTTCCATTTACTATTTTAGATTTAGGGTAAATGAAAAAAAATTAAAAGCAATTACTGAAGATAAAATCATTGATTTTGACACAATGCCTAATTACATTACTAGTGGTACAAACTCCGCTAAGGTAATGGACGACATTGACAACTTCATTAATGATTTAGAGAAAAATATTTTGATTCTTTCCGGTAATCGTGGTGTTGGGAAGACAAGGCTTCTTGAACAGTATTTTCAAAACAAACAAAATAATATAGAATTATTCAAAGGATCTTTTGATGAACAACAAACCAATTATAATTCTGAATATGGTGTATTCAAAGATATTTTTATAGATTCAAACCTTACAATTACAGAGAGTTTTTTTAATAGAAACACCTCTGCTGTTCAAGGACTTGGTATGGCATTAAAAACTGTGTCAAAAGTTGCACAGATTGATGTTTCAGAGGTTTTGAATGTTAATGACAATGCAACCAATCTAATGGATTTGAGTTCAGATTTGTTAGAAGAATTGGCAAAATTTGGTGAACAAACAAATAAAAAACAGGTTGTCGTCTTTGAAGACTATCACTTTATTGAAAAAGATCTAAATAATAAAGATTTTATAAATGCACTCATAAAAAACCATTCTAAACGAACTTTTTTTCAGAAGTATATTAAATTTATTTTTAGCTATGAGTCAGAATTTAACATTGAAGGGCAGCCTTTTAACACATACCTAGACGAGCTAAATAGACTTACCGAGTGTAATAAAAGTGAACTTATTATTGCAAGCCCTTCAGCATTTATTACAGATTATTGTTTGAAAACGGAACAATTAATTGTTGATGATAAACTTGCCCCATATCTAATGAAAAATTTGGCTAGTGATTACTTTACTCCACTAGCCCTAAAAGTTTATATTAAAGAGATAATTGATGAAAAGTATGTTGTTATTGACAACAACTCAATAAAGCTTATAAAACCCCCTACAGATTTTGTTCTAGAAAACGAATTATTTTACAAAAAAGACAAGGATTTATTTGATTCTCTCAAACCAGATGAAAAAAATATATTGGTCTCAGCAGCAAATTACGGCAAAAAATTTAATGCAGAGGTTTTGAGTCATATTTGGAATATTGATTTAATACTCGTTATTGATATATTAGAGTCCATTGAGGATATAGGATTGATTAATGATGATGCTAGCAATGATAATGTTTTTGGTTTTGTTAATGTTCATTTCTATAAGTGGTTAAAAACTAATTATAGGAAAAGACACAATAACATTGAAGACCAAAAACAAAAAGAAATTGAGTTTGATAAAAGAATTATTAACTACGTGTTTAGTAGTGAAAATTTAAATATTTTTTCAAAAAATGAAATTTACTCATTCGTTGGACGTTTAGTGAAACTTGGAAATCGGATAGATAAGTCTGACGATAAACTAATTAAATTAAGATTTTTCGTGGCTAAGGATGTATTTAAGTCACCTGAGGAAAAAAACGGTGAAGGGGTATTGTTTTTGTATGACATCCTAAAACAAATTAAGCCAAAACACAGAGATTATATACCAGACTTTATCGGGATTATTCAAGATTGTATTACTCAAAATGGAAATTTACAAATTTTATTAAATGAAGAAGAAGAGTACACCCTGTTGGAAAAAATTTATGATTATATACTAGTTAATGGAAACCAACAAGAAAACTCAAATTTAAATCTTATCACTTTAAGGAATTCATGGATTCTTAGGTTGTTCAAACCGAATAATGTTCATTTCGAATTTTTCAATAAATCTTTTCAGTTTAATGACTATCTGAGTAAAGACATGGTCAGAGTTCAATTTTATAAATTACTTCTAAAAACTCAAGGTGTTATCCCTGAGAATAAATATGATGAATTGATTAGTTCTGCATTTAAAAATGATGATTTTCAGTTAATTGGAGAAATTCTAAGGGATAGGATTTTAAGAGGTAAACTTAATGAAAGTGAGAAAAAATCTAATTTAGACTTTTGTTTATCTCTAGAAACTGGTGAAAAACCAAAACACAATGTAATACAGTCCCAAAATTTTGAAGATACCGATATTAAATCTAAGCTAACGGATGTAATGTCATCTAAGCTTGACTCTACAAAAGCTAGCAATTTGTCCTACATTATGAGTAGGTATCTTGAGTTTTATAACTCCAAACAAAATTTTGAAACAGTTATTTTATTTTCCAAATATGCTAATAAAATTGCTACTGATATTGGAGATCGTATAGGAATTTATAATTCACAAAAATACGCTGGATATTCTCATTATGCTATGGGTAATCATGACGTTTCACTAGCTATTTACGAACAGTATTTTTGTAAAATGTTAGCTGATGAAGAATACATAAATGAATATTTTAGAGACGCTCTAGAAGGAGTGCTTTATAATTGTAGAGCTCTCAATGACTATACTATATTTGATAAAATTAATCAAGCACTTAAAAAAGAAGCTAAATTTTTACCTTATCGTTTAGTGTATTCAAGTCCTATCACCAGTTTATTTAATCCAACTGAACAAATAATTAATTTACTCCCAGAATCAAAAAATAATGATGGGGTTAACAAATCAATAAACAATGAACACTACAACTTAACAAAAAACATATTGGAATGTTTCATTGCAGCGGATAAAGATTTTGATGCAGCTGAATCATTTGACTTAAAACAAATTATTTTATTGATGTCTAATAAACAAGCTGATGTTGATTTGATATCAAAATCAATTACAAAAAAAATTAAATCTATTGAACCAGGAGTGTCATTTGAAAATAGCAAACTATTTAATGATTTTTTAGATTATTGTACCCAACTGGAGTTAATTGAGGATGAATATTTTAAGAAACAAATTTTTTATTATTGCAGACTTTTAATTAGTTCAGATGGAGAAATCCATCCAAACGAACAACTGTTATTAATGAAGTTAAAAGATTTTTCTAGTTAAAAATTAAAACTATATTTTACTTTTTCTTTAATGAGTACTTCAAACTTGATTTTGGTTATGTTATTGGTTTTAAAATATAAGTATCTAGATTTCTTGAAAATAAAGATTGAAAACACGATTGGGTTTTAGACATTATAACAAGAAATTATCCACAACACTAAGTGTTTTTAAATAACTCCCAAATATCGTAAAATCCTAATATTAAAAATGACAAAAAGAGATTACATAATTCGTCAAATTGCGAAGACAAATAAGAAAAATTACGAAAATTATGTTGTAACTCGAATATACCATTTGTTAAATCGAACAGATCTAAAACTTGTAACACAGCAATATGTGAATCGTCCAGATGGTCATGCTTTGACAGATATGTATTTTCCACAATTACAATTACATATTGAAATTTTAGAGCCTTTTCATGAGAATCAAGTTGATTTAGATTTAAACAGAGAAACTGATATAATACAAGCAACAGATCATCAGATAAGACGGATTAAAATAACAGAAGATTTAGACTCAATAAACAATCAAATTGCTAACTTGATTGTTGAAATAAAGGCTAATATTGAAATTTTAGAGACAAACAAACAATGGGAATCATGGGATTTGGATAAAGAATTTAATCCGAATTATTACCGTGAGAAAGGATATTTAGAAGTTGAAGAAAATCCAGCTTTTAGAAAAATAGTAGATGCTTGTAATTGCTTAGGTCAAAATTATAAATCTGTCCAACAAGCTTGGTTTAGAAGTAAAGTTTATCCAAATCACAATTTATGGTTTCCAAAATTTTACGAAAATGAAGATTGGGATAATCAAATCAGCAAAGACGGAAAAGTAATAACTGAAAAGTGTAAGGATTCAGATAAATATGAAGAATGGTTTAAGGGGGTGACATCTAATTTAGTGAAGCGGATAACGTTTCCAAGAAGTATAGATAATCTTGGATTTAGGCTTTATAGGTTTGCAGGAATATTTGAGACCGATCTAAATTCATCTTCTTTAGAAAATGGAATAATTCACAGGTTAAAAGAAACTAGAATTGAAATATTATAAACCAAGAACCTCCAGGTAATACATCATCTCACGAAGACCTGCCCCAAAAGAAAAGTGATATTATTTAGATAGGGGGGTATTAGTTTTTACAGTAGCTAGGTCAGATTTTTTTAGGTTTTTTTACTGTAGTATTCAAGATCATCAACAGGTTATTAGAATATAACCTTAATAACACATGATACATTACTGGCTGTACAATAATCGTACATATTATTAGAAACACTAAGCCCAACTAATTTATTATCAATTAGTTGGGCTTTTATTAAGTGGAGCCCATAGGAGTGAAGTCACACTATTTTGGGGAAGATTTGGATTCTTTTACAACTTATTATCTTCAAGAATAAAATGTTATTTCCAAGAATAATTTTGGAACCCATAGGAGTGAAGTCACACTATTTTGGGGAGGATTTGGATGTATTTATTGCTAATTAATTCTTAAATAATTTTGGAGCTGAGGATAGTAACCTAATCGATTTAGGGTAACTTAAGTGGAATTGGAAAAACTATATTTGAAGTATTACTAGTTATACATTATTGTAAGTAAAGTGTAAAATGATATGTATTTTTTAATATGTACCAATTATGTACTATTTTCTTTATGAAAAATCTATATTTTAGAAGAATAGTTTAAATAAATATAAACAAAACTAAAAAAACAGAGATTATGGGACAAATAGAAAATTATAAATATCAAATTGAAACTAGGAAAAAAGATATAGATAACATTAAAAAGTATGAGATTGAACGAGAAAAAGGAGACATCATAGTAGAAAAGAAAAGAATTGAAGACCATAAAAGGCGCATTCTTGATTATAAAAAAAGGAAAAAAGACAGGTCAGAATATTTTGCATCAAGAATAAAAAGCGCATCAAGCTCAAGTAATAAAAAGAGTTTGAGAGAATCCAAAAGCGGTGAAATGGATAGTATATCTAGGTCTATTAATGATGAGAAAAGAAAAATAGAAAATATAAAAAATAACATTCAAAGATATAAAGACCTAATTACAAGACATAAGGACAAAATAGCGGAAAAGAAAAAACAAATAAATTCGTACAAGGAATCTATTAAAAGTCTTAAATAGAGAGTAGTAAGAGGTGAAAATAAAATAATTTATTGATCACAAGTTGAAGTATTATGAAAGTTTTATCAAAATCACGATTTAAAACAGGGCTTTCTTGCCCTAATAAACTCTACTTTAACGGAGATAAATCCTTTAAAAATAAAGAAGAGA
>Ga0115006_10001100_pt1 | contig 16327 bp, 14 predicted proteins | sample ArcOceMetagenome_3_FD_88943 | JGI IMG/M metagenome (GOLD analysis project Ga0115006, IMG submission 88943) | Marine eukaryotic phytoplankton communities from Arctic Ocean - Arctic Ocean- Svalbard ARC20M Metagenome | ecosystem: Environmental > Aquatic > Marine > Oceanic | place: Arctic Ocean...
ATAGGTTGATACTAGAAATAATTATTAATGATGAGATATTGCGTTGGGAGGAGATAAAAGCTTACCAAAAGTGAAAGGTGGCAGTTTGGGAACTCCAGCATTTTGGACAGAGCTTTTTTGCAATCTTTTTTGCGTATAATTATTAAATTTATTATCTAAGTGGTATTCAACGTCAATTTCTAACTGTAACGTGAATAGTAATGTCAACGGCACGAAAATTAGGTGAAAAAATGAAGAAGAAGTTTATTATTATTTTAAGACGGCAACGATACGCAGTATCACTAGCATATATGGTATTTGCGTATATATATCTCGCTTGCCTCCGGTTTTTAATTAATGAAGACCGCGTTATTCATTTTTTTGAGAAGTTGGTTTGGGCCCTGTTTTGCAAGGTTCAAAGTTATTATTATTCGTAAGAAACCCGTACTCGGCGTACGTTTATATTACAAATTCTCGCATAGTGCCGTTTAAATACCGCGAGGCTTCAAAAATGTCCATTTATTTGATGAAAACCTCTCTCGGACTAACAGTTTGGGGGGGAGAAGGGCGGGTAGTGAGCATAACGAGGTCATAATTATAATCGTAGAAGGGAAACGATCGACTCTTTGTTGCTTATACCCTTTCAGAGACGTTAATTAGTTTACCAGAATATCAATCGCGAATCTTGGACCGACGTAACTTTACCCAATCCTTCAGAATAAGCACACCAAGCTACCCCTACAGAATACCAATTAAATCAAGGTAAGGAGGAGCGCGTGCGCGACAGGGGCATGGCTTTCTGTGCTCCTCTGTTCTGTAATTAACACGTCTATTGTCTTGATTTCGTTTCGCTCTTATTCCTTTGCTCGTTTCAGTTCAGTCCTCTCTGCTCCGCTCCGCTTTCATTTTAGTCTTCAACGAACAATCTTGATTGCGGGTTTTGCTTCGGGTGCAGTCCCCCCATTTTCCACTATCCTACGCTAGTTCCGTAAGGTCACTTTTTGTGGCTCTCCCCCCTCAGGGGGGTTCCAGCCTTCCTTCCCTGCCCCGCCTGCTTAATCCAGAACTCCTGTTTGACATGGATTGAATTGACCTAGTGTGCCCCAATATAATATAAACTTATTTAGTTGACCCTGATATCATCCCAATACACAGCTTAACGTTCAGGTTAGAATTCCTCTAGCTCCCCTTTTAATTTTTGGGTATTTTATACATGTCAGGTACCTCAACCATGATAGCCGCCCCCGCTGTTGCGTCAGCCGGAATAGGCACATTGATGAGGTGCCCGTTGTACTCAGTCATAAGCGTCCCTCCACCCCCGTAAATGGGAACCTGAACCTGAACAGATTCCACGGACGGCGGAGCCTCCATTGGTTCCGCCGAGGCAACTGCAGCGCCTCCGGTAATAGGAACAGCCTGGACAGTGGCCATCGCCGTGGAAGTACTCGTATTCGTAATTGTTACTGCCCCCAAAAATTGCATTCATCTGCTTCTTGATTCTCCAAGGCTGCTGGAAGAGACCTGATTATTATAGGGATCAAGATCAGTACGGGAAAGAAAGCCCACGGAATCGCCTCGCTATCTCCTGACCCACTCTTCATCACTTGCGGGATACCGTGGCTGCAGAAGAGTCCGCCTATAATGAACTGCCAAAGCTGGCGGCAGCCCCCTTGCAAGACGATATTCCCCTGAGACAAACAGTGCACGTTTTAGATATGGCAGCAGCCAACTCCCTCAAACAACCTTACCTGCTCGGCTTTATCCTTCCACTCTGCTTCCGTCATGAACTGAGAAACGATTCCAGGGGGAACCTCATCCAAGGGAATATTTGGTGCATTAAAATCGCAAGAAACGTTACCATGGGCGCAACCATCGAGTTTGACAACCACCTACTCATTATTTGTTTCGCTTTTCGGGGGGGGCACAGTGGGAATGGGCGAGAAAGGTGACGTTAGTGTGAAGAGGGGGGGGCAGAGAGCGAGCAAGATGGAGACCCGAAAAGGAGGAGGAGGAGGACTATTACTCACTGCGGTATTGACGTGGGAAGGCCCATTTAAGGACAATAGAGCATTCTTCCAAATTCTCAATTATTGCTTGAGCCGCGGAAAAATAGGCTCCCCACATTCAGAAACCTCTTAACCTCCAATAAAAACTTCTAGCTCATCACTGTGCTCCTCATTGTTGAAATCCATCCATCCCATCCATCGACCAACGAAAAAGAATGTCTGTTAATACAACACCAGTAGCTCCTACACCTGAACCATTAGTAATACTGGGTAATACAGAATCATCAAGAACATATAGAATTGGCGATGAAGATCATTCATTAGGTAATTCATTAAGACATATACTTGTTATTGGTATGGAGGAGGAAGTAGGTGAGATGATAACGCCATAATGATATGAGAGAGATAACGATATGAAAGTGATAACGATATGAGATAACGATACACAGATTAGACAGAGAAGGGCAAAGGAGAGAACGCCTATTGCTATCTATATCATTAAGCTAACTCCTCCTCCCCCTCCCCCAGAGTTTGCCGGTTACTCCGTCCCTCACCCCAGCGAATCCATCCTCCAGATGAGGGTCCAGCTCGCCAGCACGGCAAATATCTCCAGCGCCGACGAGGCTCTCATGGAGAGCTGCGACGCGTTGAAGGAAATCTGCAAGCACGTTAAGGATACCATCATTAAGAGGCACAAGGGAGACGGACAGACGGTCAAGCTGGAGTAGGGAGGTACACGGATGAAATAACCCCCCCCCCCCCCCCCCCCCCCCCCCCCCAACACACCCCCCCCCACAACACAACACACACACCAAAACAAAAAAAAACCAAACAATATAAATTCCCCCCCTCCCCACACACCACACCAATCGCCGTAACGTAAGAAGAAGAACCAACTGTATAGCCAAAAACCAGCAGCTTTTACCATTCCCCCCTAGCCCCCTTGTTTACCTTATCTCGTCCTTCATACTGAACCTCTCCATGCTCTCCAAATCCACCATGGACTGCCTCTGCAGCCTCATCCTCTGAGTAGGTGAGTTGGGGCTCCTCTTCATGTCCCCAGGCTGACCAAACTTAAGACCAGACCGAGAGCTGAACTTAACCCTACCCCCAGGGTCGGACATCGTCGCAGACGACTTGGTCGCGGGGGCGGTTGGATGTTTTGAGTGCATATTCCCCAAAATGTCCCCCAGTTCGTCGAAAACTATCGGGCTGTTGAGGATGGAGTTGGCAATGGACTTGAGGGCAAGCCCAAGTATGATCTTAACGAACAGCAAAAACGCGAATGTGAAGAAAGCGACAGCGACGATGGTGGCGTTGCTGCTGAAGTAGTACGTGGAGTACTTGTTGGCCTCCGACACCATCCTGACCACAACGCAAGCAAACGGTATCTGGGCCATACCCAGCCTCTTGTTGATCGCGTGCGTGCTCTCGTGTTTCTCGCCCCCCACGAGGTCGCCGCAGAGGATCAGCATGTAGTCGGAGTACACGGTGGACTTTACGTGGTTGAACTTTGTGATGAAGGAGTGCTTTACCCAGTCTGAGAACATCTCACCGAAAAGGACGATGCCGCCGACCTTTAGGAAACCGTAGAACGCGGACCCGCTGCCGTCCTGACAGAGGTTCAGGAGGAGGATCAGGAGGAGGAATAGGAGGAGCTTGAACCTTTCGATTATGTCCGAGCAGGTCAGCTGGAAGAGGTTCTGCTTGTCAAACTTCTTGAACACCGAAGATTTGATCTCCGCGAAATTACCCGAGACCAGCAGCGTCAAAAGGGACTGGTCGTTGGAGTTGAGCGCCACGTTCAAAGTCGCAACGTGTAGGTAAAGGACTATGCTGTGGAAGCATATGTAGACCATTACTATTATGGTGCTAAAGACGATCCTGCGCCCCGTGGGCCTCAGCCTGCTGTTCCAGTAGAGGCTGTCTAAAGCGTCCTGCCCGAAGCTGCAGAGGAGACGGTCGAAAACCTCCATTATGGCAACGAGGACGTACAACTTTATCATGGCCTGACCTCGGATCCAGTGGTATAGGATTCCGAGGCTGCGAACATGAGCGGAGACGACGACGACAGGAGGGTTGTTAGTTGTACGACGAGCGAAGCTAGTCCAAAGGAGGCTCGAGATGATATAAAGGGAGAGATATAGATTGATAGGCAATATGCTGCTGTCGCTTCGCTCCATCCCTCCGACCATCCCTCCGCCGATCCCTCCACCCAGCCCTCACCTGAATCTCTGGAGGACAGAGCAAGATATAACAATCAGGATCCCTCTGATGAGGTCGTAGAGGTTCCTCCTATGGAATCGTAGGTAGGGGGGACACGTGACCACGTTGTTGGTGACGCGCTGGAGGACGGTGAGACAGAGGGCCGCGATCGCAATGGCAACCTTTATGGGTAGGAAGGTGATGACGTAAAGGAAACAGTCCACTGACACGAGGAAGCCAAAGGCCAGGAGGGGTTCGAGACGGTGGGGAACGGAGATGAAGTTTAGGAGATTGTTCTCGATTGTTGCTATCTGAGCCATCGTTGCCTTGGTCTGGACGGGGTCGTTGTAAATGTTGGACTTGACGTAGTCGATGATTGTTATAGGGCGGAGAGAGGGGGAGAGGGAGAGGAGGGAGGGGGTTGAGATCTGAGGAGGTGGTTGCTTCAGGGTGGAAGTGGAGGTGGTGACGTTTGTGGTTTGATTATTAGGCGGGGTCGTGACTATGGAAGGCGGGCACAGAAGGCCAGAGGACGAGCGAGCCGCCGCAGACTTCGGGGGAGGATTATTGGTTTGAGGTGAGTTGGAGTTGTTGAGGTCGCCCGCCTTTAGTAAATTCAGGATGGGACCGGAGGGAGACGTCGCGAGGGACGAGGATTTGCCGACCGCGGCCGTGGCGGCAGAGGACGCGTTGGAAGATCCTGTCTGGTGCCTTCTTCTCAGCCCCTCAACGACCTCAGGACTGCGGGAAGGGGCAAAGAGCGAAGCAACGAGTGGAAGGCGAGGAGCGAAGCGGCAAGTGAAAGGTTGTTAGTCATTGATTGTGCTGCAGTAGTAATCGGTCCTTCGCTCCTTCCTTCCTGCTCTCACCTGAAAGCCCTAAACTCTACGGAATCAGAGGAAGACGCCAAACTCAAGCTGGAACTCGAGGGAAGGACCCAGGGGGCAGACGCGGGAATGGTGATAGCAGGAGATTTCTTCAAGTCCTGCGGGAATGGAGGAAGGGAGGAAGAGGAATTGCCTGACGAGAAGGGGGCACTAGTGGCAGAGTCAGGGGCACCATAAACAGTTTCCCCTCTCTCCAGCACACCCTTCTTCTTCTTCTTTTTCTTCTTCTTCTTCTTCCCTCTGCCCTTCTCCTCCCCCCCAGCCCTCCCACCACCGTCCTCATCTTCACTGTCATCCATTGCAAGCAAGTTCATCGTGTTTCCGTCAACATCACCCCCACCACCAACGCTCCCGCCACCAACATGATGCGAGCTTAACGCTACGTTGGCTTCATCCTCTGCGGTCTCCCACCTTTTCATCATACTTAAAGCCATTTCATCACTACCCTGTACACTAGAGGTCGATATCGAGGTAGATCTAACCCCTACTTGCTGCCATCTCCCACCGTTACCGTCAGTTGGTACCAAATTCGGCGTTTCATTTGATTTATTCTCCAAATGCTGGCCGATGGACGAAGACTTTGTCGCCCCACTTTGTGAGCTTTGAAGTGACGATACGAGATTTTCGAGATCTCTAACTCTTCTCAATACATTTTCATAATTATTATTCATCTCTAGGTAAAGCAGCAATTTTATTACGATTGCTTGGCGTCTTCTCTCTTACTTTGCAGAAATAGGTCGGAAAATTATCTTTGATACGTCTAATATTTTACGCAATTGAACCCTGTATGACAAACAACAAGAATAAACCTTAGTTTTACGTCCTAGATCCCGTTTACTCCCAAAACATATTTTCTCCTCCTCCCTCATGCTCACACCTGCCGACGTTCGCCTTACGATCGCTCCGATCTCCACGTCTGACCCAAGCGGCTTCGCGATGTCGATACTCTAAAGCGTTTCTCTTTCACCATCTCCTTCTGCTCTTCCTTTCTCTCCCCCCCCCTTTATCTTCAAAGCAGCAGGCAAGCCCAAATTACCTAACTGAACGGTGCCCTGTCCCTAAACAATTTGATGATTGACAACCCAATGGACGTCAGCGTTTCTTCAACGAAGTCAAAGAGGAGCAAGAAGACTCTTTCAACGCGGGCGCAGTCTGTCGAGGTGAGTTTCATCCCCCTTGGCCCAAACCTGGTCTCCAACCCCACTTCGTTTGCCTTGGGGTGGAGAGTCCATTCCCCCCTCTTGCTTCCTCTCTCATTCTATTTTTCACCCCCCCCTCTAACCATTACACCTTTTCCGTCCCTCTCAAGGAAATCTTCGGACAAGTATCCGATGTTGTGGCCTCAACCATTGCCCCTCCGCCCCCTCGTGTGGTCCTGACCCCCAGGTCTGCAGAGGCTTGCCTTAAGCACGGTGTGAACCCTGAAGTCCTTCGCATCCGCGACCTGGACTCCTTCTGGGAGGTCGGTATCGAGCCCGAGATCCAGCGCATGAGGCATGAGGTCTACAGCAACAGGAGGCACGAGATGATGAAGATCGTCAGGAAGGAGAGGAAGAGGCTCCTGAACATGGAGGTGGCCGCGATGGAGAGGGGAGGGGGGGCAACTCTCACCCCGGCCCAGCTGCTCGCCCAGCAGCAGAAGCAGAACTCCACTCTAGTTGAGATTGAGGAGCGCCGTCTTGCCAAGATGAGGAGGCGCCAGGAGAAAGAGCTAGAGCAGATGCTCCAGTTCGAGGTCAAGATGGGGGAGATTCAGTCTGAAATGAAGAGGAAGGCGGACAAGGAGCAGAGGGCCGAGGAGAAGAGGATAAGGGACAAGGAGAAGAGACAGAGGCAGATGGCCGAGGAGCGAAGGATTAGGGAGCTCCGCCGGAAAGCCGAGGAGGACGCGGAGGAGGAGAGGCAGCAGGCAATGGCGGAGGAGATGTTCCAGCGCGACATGAAGATCCTGGCCGAGAAGAAAAAGCAGGACAGGAAGAACCGCATCCAGGCGCGCATCAATGACGAGGAGCGCGCAAGGAAGCAGGAGGAGCACAGGCTGCAGACCCAGCGCCTCTTCAAGCAGCAACAGCAGCGGCTCAAGAGCTCGGCGAACGAACGCGCGAGGAAGGAGAAAATTAGGATGGACAAGGTCCAGTTCAAGAGGGACCAGGACCAAATGAGGTACAGCACGCGCCGCAAGGAGATCGAGGACCGTATATTGAAGAACCTCGAGATGGCAAAGCACAGGGAGGAAAAGAGGAAGGTGGATTTCTTCCAGAAAAAGGACTACCACGAGCGCCTCCGAGCCCAGGCAGAAATGGAAAAGGAGAAGCAAAGGGAGAGAAAGAATCGCGAGTCCTTCATGATGGAGCAAAAGCGTCAGCTGGCCCTGCAGGCGGTCAGGGAGCACGAGGACAACGTGAGGGAAATGACCCTCCAGAAGTTCGATAACGACGCCAAGTTCGTCGAACAGTTGAACGAGGTCCGCGGTAAGGAGCACGCCATCATGAAGGAGAGGGAGAACCTCAAGAAGCAACTCAAGCAGGAGAACGTCGAGAGGATCAGGAGGATCAACGAGTACAAGAGGCTGGAGACCCTCAGAAAGATCAACGAGGGAGACAGGAGGACGGACGAGATGATGAAGAGGAAGGAGGACATCATCACCCAGAGGCGCCTCGCGGGCTTAAAAACCAAGATGCAGAAGGATCAGATCATGGAAGTCCTCGAAAGCAGCCGAGCGAACGGCAGTAGGGCCATCAAGATGCTCACCAAGGTCCTCACGAATGACAATGACGGCGGAACCAAGAAGAAGAAGAAGAAGAAGAAGTCGGCCAACGACACCATGAGAACGACAAGCGCTGGGGATACTATGGGCGGCGACATGGAGGCAATGGAGACCCTCGGCCCTCCTCCTGACGCCCCTACCCTTCAAGCCAGGCTCGCGCAGACAACTGATGACCAGCAGATGCCCTATGTGAGCCCCTATGAGGGCGACATGATGCCAAAGGGGGAGACAGTGACCTTTTAAACTAAATGCACAGACTAGAAAATGAAACAAATCGAATACAAATACAACAAACATCTCTTTTGGTTGCTCCATCACTCTTCCTTCTTCCCCTCGAGCGCCTTCCTCTTCTTTTTCGGCATCCAGGTCTTATCGATTACCTCGACACTTCCGTCTTTCGCAATGAGGGGCTTCCTCAACACTTCCACGAATACATCGTCCTTCTCCCTCAGTTCCTCCACCGTTGTTAGGGGAGTAAGCGAATTCAACGTCGGCGCAATAACCTTGGGGACAACCGAACGAACTTCGAACTCGTAGTCGGGCATCTTCCACTTGACTCCCTGCCCCGGTGTCGCATTGCAGTGGTGCCTGCTGCTCGTCACGGCCTCCTCTAACTCCTCCTCGTCCATTGCCTTCTCTTGCCCAATTTCTTGGTCCCAGAGCGCCTCGTGATCGATCATCTTCAGTACGCCCTTCTTAAGTTTGGGAGCCCCAACCCTTCTCTTCACCTCGTAAGTGATCATGGCGTCTTCTGCCTTCATGGTCAGACTGCCGTACATGCCTCCCTCGAGGCTCAGAACTTGCCTCACTTGAGACACTTGGTCTGCGAGGGGCGCGAGCAAAGTGAGCGCGGTAAGGGTTGTTAGTTATAGTGGCGAGTGATGCGCTGCTGTCGCTTCGCTCAAGCTTTCCGTCTTTCGCTCCTCGTCCAATCTCACCTATCGTCTGGGGGCAACTGTAGCTCCTGTTGCTAACCTGGACGGAAACTTTGCTGTCGTGGTACATTTGCACCCTGAACAAGGCCTCTTCCGCCGTACAGCCATAAATCCGTCCGAGCAGAATCGCCCCGAGGAGGCCCACCCTCCCGTGTCCCAGCCTATCGAAAATGTAGATCCTTTCACCGTCCCTAAGCCGTTGCTCTATTTTCTCGCAGAACGCGACAATCGTATCAATGTCATCGCAGGCGCAATCTTCCTTAACGGGAAACCTTTCGAACACGAACTCCTTCGCAAAGTGGGCGAGGTCAGCCTTTGCCTTCTCCAGGTGCTTGATTGCCAAGCCCTGCTTTGCGACGGCCTCGTGAAGCTTCAGCATCGCATCATTATACCTTGAGTCCGACTCAACGAACCGAGGCATGTTGGAAACTTCAACGTTCTCCTGCTGAGCGATGAGCTGGCACTTTTTCACAGCACCCTTAAGCTGACTCTGCAGGAACATGAACCGGCGCCTGAGCTTCTCGGCGATGTCCTGCCCGGCCAGGTGATCGCCCTTTCTAATCTCGAAAGCTCTCTCCTCTTCCTCCTCCATGAGATTGATAAAGGAACCCGTTCCAGTCATCAAGATCTGGGCCAGGGAGTCAGCGTGCGCAGGTTGCCTGCCCTTCATGCGGGCCTTCCCGTCGGGGTAGCAGCCAAAGACGAGCTGACCAGGAATTAACCAGGCACACATGTCCGTCGGTCCTCCCTGTCTTGTCCTAAAACTGTTGAACTTCGGGAAATCCTCTACGACGAGGGCTCCACTAGAGCTGTACTTGCAGAACATGGGGGGAAGCGGCGTGAGCTTTCCCTTCATGTTAACAATTCCAAAGCTGGGGTGCCAGGGTTTGTCGGACCTTCCCAAGGCAACTGTATCATTGGCGGCCTTCCTGTTGGCATCAAAGAGTTCCTTCTCCTCTTCTTCTCTCTTCCTTTTGTACTCTTGCTCTTGGAAATTTTGGAAGGCCGCAACTTCGCCCTTCCACTTCTTGATAACCCTAGCGCACACATCACGGATCTTTGTCTTCATCCACTTGACAGTCTTGAAGACCATCCTCTTCCAAATGTCTGCCCAACGGTTCGTAATTGCGAGGGTGGGAAGGAAAATCGAAGTTCCCTTGACGTTGTAGCACTTCTTGCCCTTTTCCGGGTCCTTCTCGTAAGGGAAACCTCGGTGCATTCTGCGATGGGGGCGAAGTGAATGAGAAGCAGGCAGAAGGTCGTAGTGAAGGGTGGCACGTGCGAGGGGCGAAGCGACGAGATAAAGGTTCATATCTTTAAGAGAGATAGGCAGCTATGCTGCTTTTGCTGCCACTTTACTCCGCTCCTCGCTCCTCGCTCCTCGCTCCGACTCACCTCCACCACTTGACCCACTCAGCCTGATCGTCACGAACGGCAGTGAGCTCTTGCAACAAGAAGCGCAGCTGAAAGCGCCTCACGTGCTTCTGTATATTCGCCGCACTACTATAATCCTTCGCCCTACCGACCATTACGACACTGTGCCACCACCAGATCATTGTCGTCTTGTAGTCCTTCTCACACAGGCTCCAGTCAAGTTTCTGCACCAGGTGCCCAAGAATGCCCTTCCTCGATTCTACCAGCTCATGCTGTGCCTCGCGAGGGTACTTTAAGTCGTGCTCAGGAAGCAAAACAACTGCGTACCGGAAACTGGCATCGACGATCATTTCCTTCGGCTCCTCTTCTGGCAACTTGGCAAGAAAGAGGTCCCAGTTTCCGTCCCTTGTCTTTGCCCCAGGGCTAGCAACCTCGCCGTCGTACTCAATCTTGGCCTTTTGGCGTTCAAGCTCAAGGTTTTCTATCTCCTTGTCGAGCCTCCAGGCTCGGCATTTTTCCTCCACTAGCTTGGCCTTTAGCATTTCTCCAGTCTCAGGGTCGACAACGGCATCGCTCGACCCTAGGATTTTGACCCCTCCACCCTTCGGAATGCCACCGGCGAGGCCACGAGTCTCAATGCGATTGGGGTACTTCGCGTATTCCTCAGTAACATAGCGCACAACCCTCACTCGGTACATCATCTCGTTCCCTGCTATGCGACGGTGGGCAGATCCAAATGCTCCGTGGCGACTGTTGGGGACAGCCATCACGATCCCTATGAGCTCTTTCCCTCGCCAGTATGCGTGACCTGGCTTTTCGTTCTCTGCCTCGGAAATGTGCTCGTCTCCCGGGAAAACAACAACGTCGCCTTTTTGGAATTTACAGTCTTGGTGGTTGAGGTGATCCTCAGCGGCCTCGTGGACGAGATTTATCGAAGGGGCCTCAATAGCGCTAGGCTTGTCTGGCGAGAAACCCCTGCAATGAGCAGTAGGCGTGTTAGTGTGTTGACATGTGGATATGTAGTGTAATGCCTTGCTGTTGCTTCGCTTCAGCCGCCCTTCGCTCCTAGTCCGATCTCACCTAATCTTTGCCATCTCCTCTTCGTCAACCTCAAAGTCCGGAATCGTAACGGTGACGTCCCCGACGGTCTGAACCACCTTCGAGAAGAGGCGGTTTCTGTCGAATCCAGTGAGGGGCCTGACTTGTCCGTTTCGGAGCATTTCATGCTGCATCCCGCTCGAGGTTGGGAGGTACAGGAGGTCGCAGCAGCGCCGGCACAGGAGCTCTTCATCAGGTTCGCTGTAAATTGTGGCAATATTTTTGCTGCACTCTTCGCATAAGAGGTCGTCGGGGGGCGGACCTTCAATAGTTCTACCATCTGCGTCATCGGCGGCAGCAACGAGAGGGTTCGCAATCTGTACCCCCGGAGCAACCTCCAAAAAGCCTCCAGCTCCAGCCTGGAAGTGGGGCTCGTCCAATTTTTCTTCCTTGGCGCCCAAAAGGTAGTGCTGAGGGCGCGAGATGGAGTCATCGTCCCTGTCAGAGTTGGAGTCATAAATTGTTGATTCCTCCTCGTCAGAATCGATCTCTGCGAAGGGGGAGAAGGGGTTAGGGGGATAGGGGTAGCTGCAACGGTGCGAGACATCTTTACCTTGCTTTGGAGGAGAAGGGGGGGCAGTTTCTATTTTAAGGTCCTTCTTGTTCTCGATAGCGTAGGCATCTGGCGGCGTGTCAATTTCCCTTCTAGCAACAACATCAGGGGCAAACGCGACAACGTTTTTCTTGTGAATTCCGCCCTCCTTCTTCTCCTCTCCTTCGTCGCTTCCATCCTCTTCCTTGACCGGCTGGATTGCAGATTTTGGGAGGGGCCTGTAGTCGTCGATGCTCAAGTCCTCAGGGTGCGTCGACTTTCCCGAGAAAAAGGACGCTCTTCTTTCCGCCTCTTGCTTAACCTTCAGATCTTTAATTTCCGGCGACCTCAGATCGCCTTCACGGTACTTTGGGACGACCCCGGGGTGGCTCACGGCACGAGGGGTCATCTTCTTGAGCATCTTGAGCTGCTCCGGAGAAACCGAGGGAAGGGCCGCGCCTTCGATCGGAGCCCCCTCATCATCAGACACAAAATCATTGTCCTTGGCGAGTCCCCTCTTCAGCTTAGCATCAGACACAGCATTGGCTGAGGCCTCCATCCTGGAAGACAGAGACATGGCGTTGTGAGTGTTTTTCGGCTTATCATAGTGCGAGGCAGTACCGGTGATAGAAACAAGGGAAGACATAACGTGAGCCTCAATTCCGGCGACCTTTACAGTGGTTGGAATTTTGTCGTCAGCCCCGAAGAAATCACGAGGCTTGTACCCCCCGCCCTCATGCTGCGAGAACATGACGAAAAATACCCAATGTGGGACAGAAAATGGCCAGGGAAGGGCACAGGTTAGGGCCGGGCTGCGTCAAACTCGCTATTGAAGGTGACAAAAATGACCCCCTGCCCCAACAGACAGGTCAACAAAAACTCAATTTACCATATTGCTCTTTGTGAACGCGCAATTTGAACACTACCAGAGCACATCATATACACAATAAGCAAAGGAATACATCCAAAACTTGCGAAAATAACCCGTGAGGCTCAGTCAAGGCCCAACCCACCTAGCATCCGACCCCGCCCCAGCAAGTAAAATACAGCATGGCGGCCGCTGAAGCAACGTTTTCTAGGGAGGAGGTCTCGGCGTTGAAGGGATTGTTCTCATTGTATGACACCGACGATTCGGGGTACATCAGCACGGGTGAAGTGGAGGCATTGCTTCAGAAGATCGGAAGGTCTGGTGATGATGCCACCAAGATCCTCGAGGGGGCCGAGAAGTTTGCGTCCGAGGGCAAGATTACCTTCGACGACTTCCTGGGGCTTCTGGAGAAGGGGAACTCGGACATTCCTGGAGAGGGTCCTGACCCTAAGGTTCTCGAATTCCTCAGGATCCTAGAGGAGTACAGAGTGAAGTGCGAGGACGAGGGCAACTACTTGGAGGCGGGCAGGGCCAACGCCCAGGTGGAGACGCTCAGGAGACAGGAGGAGAAGAGGCAGCAGAAGGCGATCAGGGCTCGCCAAATTAACGAGAGAACCGAGGTGCAGATTGCCCACAACATGCAGTACACCGACTTCAACGCGGCGTGGGATAAATACATGGAGGAGTACGACTCCATGGCGCAAATGTACATCCAGCAGATGACAGAAAGGCACGCTGTCAACCTCCTCGAGTTCCAGAGGGGTTTGCAAAAGGAAATGACACAGAAGCCTCCCAAGTGGAGCAGGGAGCTACTCGAGTGGAGGAGACGCCAGCACATACTCGCGAGGCAGAAGAACTACGCCGAGGCGCAGAAGATCAAGAAGATCGCGGACAGTTTGGAGGACAAGGAAAGGGGCAGCATGAATACCTCTCACGCGGCTGTGTTTGCTAGGAAGGAGGCTAGCTTCAGGCAGCAGCAGCAGGCCGAGCTCCAGGCTCTCTTGAAGAGGATCGACGCCAGGAGGAAGGAGCACATCAAGCAGAGGAACCTCGACTGCAAGAGGTTGCTGCAGAGGAACAGGAACGTCCAGGCGGTCCTTGAGAGCAAGCAGGCAGTAGAGAGCGTCAAGCTCTTCGCGGACATAAAGAAGAATCTCCAGCACAGCTTGGCCCTGAGCACCACCAGGGCAAAGGCCAGCGTTACGGGGGGGCAGTGAGGGGGCGAGAGGGTGGGGGGGGTGGGGGGATGTGACGGAACAGTAGCAAAATTAATACAATCCGTGGAAAAAAAAGATTTTAGTTGTGAGTGGTGTAGCAACGAACCGATGTTTTTACGGCATTATAGGCCAGTTGAGAGCAGTTCTTTTGTTGGTTTCAGTTGCAAGATAAGTTGAGTGCAAAGTCAACCACCTCTTAGTAGTTCTTGGTCGTTCAAGCGCACTTAATCCACCGCTCGAGACCAAATACGCAATACCCCCCTGCGCTTGAGGTTATTAAAATCGAAAAACTTAGTAAAGACCTTTCAAACTCAACTCGGCTGGCATCGCTAGAAAGGACTCTTCCTTATATATCTTCTTGTCAGGGTTCATAACAACATTCCACAGTGCTTCGGATTTTCAGTTCTCGTGATATCGACGGAAAATTTCCGACCCACGTCAAATACCTGATTGGGCCACAACTACATTGCCAACATGAACCATGGGGGAGATCATAAGCATGTGCATGAGCTGAGGACTACCATCATCGCCCGAAAGAAGAGGGCGAAGGAGCTAGAAGAGGGAAAATTAGTCGACGGGAAGAGCGATAACGAGGACGAAGACGGACACAAGGCTCTTCATCTTGCGGCTGTTGAAAGGGGGCAGGTGAGGCGGGGCGAGGAGCGGAGCGAGGAGCTAGCAACGCTAATAGGCGTGCCTTCTCCTTAATTACCGTAACGAGTCTCATCCCTTATCCCAACCCTTTTCGCGATTCGCTTCGCTCATCGCAGGGGATGATGGGTTTGATTGACCTTACTTCGTTGAGCATCAAAGCGAAGGTGGCGACCGTCGTTCATGGGGGTCCCGCGATCGTCCTCTCCGAATTCATACTCGAGAACTCCAAGACCGGGAGCTTTCGTAGGGAAAGGCTTCAAGAGAATGAAGATGGAAAGCACATCCTGTTCTGGCAGCACTTTCTTAAGAACGAGATCGTCGAATGCGAGTAGGATCATGGGAGGTACCATCGCCTACAATTCTAACCAGGTAACTGCCCTCCCCCCCTCCTCTCTAGACCTTCTCAAAGTCAACATCGCATCCTCTGAATCTGACTCCTCAACCGTCCTGCACCTCAAATCCATCGAGGAGGACGACCTGCACACTGATGTATACAACGAGGTTCAGGATCTACGAGTAGAGTCGAACCAAAAGGTTGTCATTGCAAACATTGATGCTGAGCTCAGGATCGCGGAGTATCCGTACGGGCAGTCCTTCGTCTCATTCGTCGGGGACCTTCAAGGGGACACGATTCGAGAAATATCCACAACAAAGAAGCTGGATTCAGGAATCTCTGTAAAGCAGCCCGCAATAATATAAAAGGGGACGGCATTTTCTGGAAGCATCGGCGAGAGCTTAGGCGTTACGGGAAAGATGAAAAAGACGGGTGGCAGCGAAGGCAGCTTTTCGTCAGTCACGGGGATCATGGAGGAGATTGGGAAGCACTTCTGTAAACCCGACGTGGTTGACGAGGGGATGAAGCAGGAATTCGTCGAACTTGTCATGCCTAGCGCGCCACCACTCACAAAGCTAGAGGAGGACGTGTTCGAGAGTCTAACGCCGATTCAGTGGAATCTCGTCGAGAAAGGCAAGCGGATTAAGGGGGCAGTGCGGAGCAAGGTGCACAAATTCCTTTGGACCGAAGGCAAACACATTTGGAGCGCTCTCAGCTGCCAGGGGGACACTACCGCTGAGAAGATGCTGGCCGAAGTTTTCGAAGCGGGCACATATGGCTTGTCAGCAAATCACAAGGTCAAGCATGGTAATTTGCCAAGATTGATCAGGAAGAATGTCGATGGCTCTCGCGGCCTTCACTACACTAACGGGGTTAGCTTCCCCTCACCCATGCAGCACAGACTATTCCAGAGCTAGTTTACGTGGCGCGAATACGAGGGGGTAGATGGCAAGAAAAGGTTCCTTATTGGCATCGTTCCTTTAGACCGGTACGAAGGCACGAAGGAACCTTTTGAAGGCGTCGAAAAGTTTATGAAAGGTAGGGCAACAGCAATCTTCATCATTGAAAAGATCGCTCCCGACTTATGCAGAGCGACGCGCATCCAATGCATTGACGCCAAGACAAAGGGGATACCTACTAAAGTTCTCAATTTCCAAGCGCAAAAGGAGCTCGGATGGGCCAACGAGGTGCAGGAGGAGTTTAGGAGGAAAGGCAAGGTCGTGGATAAGGAGGTCAGGGACGCCTTGGTCAAGAGGATGAGGGAAGGTGGTGTGGACCTCTCAGAGGACCAGGGGAAGGTGGTGTGGACCTCTCAGAGGACCAGGAGAAGGTTTTCAAGAAACTCGACGACCTCTTTGGGAAGGAGGAGGGTTGGGTCGATTTGGAGTCGCCTTATGCAGATGTCGAGATGTGGATCAAGTACCAGCAGCAGGCGAGGGGGGAGAGGAGCATCGCGCTTGGGAAAGCAGAG
>Ga0115006_10001103_pt1 | contig 16325 bp, 6 predicted proteins | sample ArcOceMetagenome_3_FD_88943 | JGI IMG/M metagenome (GOLD analysis project Ga0115006, IMG submission 88943) | Marine eukaryotic phytoplankton communities from Arctic Ocean - Arctic Ocean- Svalbard ARC20M Metagenome | ecosystem: Environmental > Aquatic > Marine > Oceanic | place: Arctic Ocean...
AACAAAATATTTTCAGAAAAATAACTCCCTCGCGCTATCTTACACTCTAACAAAACCTTCCCCCCCCCCCTCCCCCTTACCCCCCTAAGAAATCCCCCCCACACAAGTGATGGAACTTGTGCTCCCTTCCCAATCGTTGTCGTCTATACGCAACACCGCAAGGAAGCCATCTCCACTGAGCGCCCCGCCTCCAGGGATGCTCAACGTGATCTGCGCGTACTCCATGTACCTCTCCTTGCAGAAGTCGTTCATGACTCTAATAGTGAAGACAGCAGAGTTGCTGCCCCTTGTGAACGTGATTTCCCCGCTGGTCAGTTCGTAGTCACCGCAGCCGTCCCTCTGGCTAGCAGCTTGTGATAGGCACTTATCAAACTTGTCCGTGTCCACCCCTGTGGCGGTTAGGTCGCTCACGGCATAGCCAACCGTCAAAATAGAGTCAGTATGGGCACTGTCCCTCACCACAGTGATTGTGATGGTTGAATCGACACCTTCCAATGCCACAAACTCACTCTTGCTGAAGTACACCCTCTGAAATTCAGTGTCAACAATGTACGCCGCTCCGCCATCCCTCCCGTTTCCATCCACACCAATGGCACCTACCACGCTGGTGTATCCGTCCAAGGCTAAATCATAGCCAAACTTGTCCCTGGCATAGCCATCGGGGGCGTAAACCTTGACGTCCTCAAAGTTCTTCCAAACTGGTGCCTGTACAACGTTCCCGCTTCCATCAAAGGCAGCACTCTGTCTCGTAAAGACGTACATTGCCCCCGTTTCTGCACTGTAGTTTTCATCTACCTCATCTTTCCCTCCCGTTATGTTGGCCACCTTGCTCAGCAATCTGACTTGGCCTCCTCCACTGGCGGCCTGTGTTCCCCCGCTCTGGGCGTAGATCTCGTACTTACTGGCCAAGGAGTGCTGTAGTCTCGTCGGGTTGTAGTGAGGGTAGGTACTCGGGAGTTCCTTGAAGACTCCAAGTCCCACCATCCCCACGGCACCAACAACCGCATGACCCGTAGTATCATCAACTCCAACACTGTAGCCGAATAAACTATTCTTTCTCTTGTCACTCGCAACGAGCCTCTCTTCTTGCGCCCATGTGCAAACGTCCTTGTTGCCAGGACAGTAGTTCAGGCTCGATGCACTCTCCTTGAGGCGGAACGTATAAGCACAACCGGCCTTAGGCGCACCCTCCTGGAGCATATACTGCTGCTTTTGGCCGGTTTCCTCAATGACACCGCCAATCTCGGCCCAACTCAACCGAATGTCGTCAACATTGACGTGGTCCCAGGGACCGCTGCCAGCATCCACGATCCTGATCTGCCCCGCCCGATACATATACTCGCCAACTTGCCATGTATCGCGCTCCATCTTTTCGAAGCACCTCCCAGTAGACCTCATGACACTCATACCATCTATCAAGAGCTCCATGTAAACGGTCAAGTGGTTGCACCCTCCACCAATCAAGAAGTCGATTGTTTCACCCAAGATGATGAAGCTGTCGCTTGTCAGCGTGCCCTCCACAGCATCACCCTGAAAAGTACCTGCAGTGTACGTCGGATCAGGGTTCATGTAGTTGTCCCTCCCAGAACCGGGCCTCTTCTCATAAGTTCCGATGTAGTAACGGCCCTTGATTCCACTCTGCTGACCAGCGCCGTGGGTCAACTTATCGCCGTAACCACCGTACACATTTCTGTACCGGCTATTATCGCCGTATGTTGGTTGGAAGTCGAAAGCAGTTCCCGTCTTTGTCCATCCCACCATGTCGCCAGTCTCAAAGTCAAAGGTTGCCCGGCACTTTCCTGCGCTGAACATGGCACCAATAACGGCCTGATTTCCGTCAATCGCCAAACTGTAGCCGAATCTATCTCCACTTTTCTTGTCCTCAGCCTGGAACGAACCGAATTCGCTCATGGTCGTCATATCCTGCGTCTTCTCCACATCAATGGTGAATGTTGTATCCCAAAGAACGCACTCGCTGCAGTTGTAGCCGCCGTTCTTCGCATAGCTCGCAGTCATTAAGGGAAGCGAGCTGTCGTACTCACTCAGGAACGTTATGGTCCAATAAATACCCCATCCAATGCTCGGGTTGGTCAACTCTCTGGAGACACTGACTTCCCCTATGTTCTCGCTTGCTTCAATAGCAGCCTTGACGGCAGCAGCGGATGCATCGAAAGCAACAACAGTACTGTTGTCGCTGGTCTGCGCATGCTTCACGAATCCCAACTTGAAGGTTCCCTTTGTTGGCTCAGCCCCAGCGGCAATGGTGATCTTCTGGATGATAGGTTTGCTATAGAAGGAAAACACTTTGCCCTTTCCGAGGCCGACGTTATAAGTCCCATCAGTATCAAAACCATCGACGTAAGGGGTACCGCTTTTCCCGTAGTCTGCATATGGAGCTCCCACAATCAAGGTCCTTCCTTCCACGGCAACACTAACTCCAAAGTCCTGGCGGTGTAGGTGGACCTTAGTCATCTGGTTGTCGTAAACGTCGTAGTCGTACTCGCTGCTATGAAGCTTATGCTCCGCGCTCCAGCTCCACTTCTTGCTGGTGGAATCCCAAGTCCTGTAGAACACATGAATGCTCTCAAGGCCCCGGCAACCAACGGCAATTATGTCCCCACTGATGGCTAAGCTCCTGAAGCCAGCAAAATGGTCCTTGTCCATAACGTAAGAAGAAGTCGACAGAGTCTCCTGGAGTGTCCATGTATGGGTTCCATTCCAGTTGAAGACGTAAACAAAAGCCTTCTTGATCCCAGGCGCCCCGACGACAGCCGTGACATCATTCCGACCGTAGGGCTGACTGATGGCTACAGAGGAACCGAAAAGTGCGTCTGCTTTGGCCGCAGAAGAAGGGATTTTCAAAACCTTGCTTTGGCTCCACATGCCACTGGTCCGGTTGAAGATGTAGGCGGCCCCAGCTCTCTCGTACCTCACGGCTGAAAGACCAGAACCGGCGGTGTAGGTGGCGTATTCACTTCCGACGATCATGGCGCCTGCAGTGGCATCAACATCGACACTGCTTCCCATGGCATCTTTCATCTCAATGTCGGAAGCATAGAACTTCTCGTAGTAAGTCCTTAGATCGTATGGTCCTACGCCATCGTCATCGTCTGTTATCGTGACGACAGTCTTCAAGTTGCCAATTTGGGAAGGGAATATACCTGGTAAGTTGAACTGGACAGTAATGTTCTCATCAGGAGCTTCGAAAACACAATCGTTTGTGGTCTTAACGACAACGGTGCAGTCGTTCTCGCCAATATTGACAATGTAAGTCCTATCCAAAAGCTCGTAGTCGCTAATACCACGGTAGTCGATGACGCTGTCAACCCAGATTGACCTATTGCTCGTTCCACCGTAATACTGGCTTCTCCCAAAGGCCGTCGGTCCACTCACTTCGTCAATGATGGTTTTATCCATTGGAAAAACTTCCTGGGTTCGAACACCGAAGAGAGAGTTGACGTAATTTTGGTAGGCTCTGGGGGCGTTCCTGTCCAAGGTCCTCATCCCGATAACTCTTCTTGCCGAGGAGTCTGACCTCGACAGGGTCAAATTGACCGCATTACCCTCCTGCACGCTATATGCACTCGACAAGAACTTGAAATCGAGGAAAGTGATGTCAAAGACTAGGGCGGCCCCACTGTTGATGTTCGTCAAATCTCTGTTCCAGCCACCCACAATGGCGTAGTTATCTGAGAGCGCTACGTTCGCCCCGAACATATCTTGCCTCTGAGGAATGTTGGGGAACAAGAAGCACTGTTCGGTGTACCTTTTGGTTGTTGTTGCTCCCCAGTCTTTGGTGAAGAGGTGAACCTTACTCCTGACGGAGTTTCTTATGGGGTTGGTGAATTCGGTCGAGCACGCAGGAAAACTCCCGGTCATGTAAGTTATGTTGCAACCCAGTTGTGCCAAAGACGACATTGCCAAGCTACTATCAGAATAATCATTGAAGGTAATCCTCCACCGGTACCCTCTGTTGGCATCCCCTGTAGCGCTCCTGCTTACCACAACCTCTCCAAGCTTGAGGTCCTCCTCAATCGCAGTCCTCATTTCAGCTTCACTAGCACCGTAAACCAAGCCCCTCGTGAAGATGTAGCCTCCCTCGACGTCCTTGGGTAAACTAACCCTGAAGCTTGCTCCCAGTCCCACATCACAGCTCCCTTGCGTGCTGTCGCAGAATGTCTTAATCTCTTGCATTGGCCTAGTCGTTCCGACTTTACCGATAAAGTTGACACTTTGTCCAACGGCGATGGTTCCGTTTGCCATGCTGACGCTCTTTCCGAAGTTGTCGAACTTCTTCACATTCGTAGGAACGAGCTTCTCTCTGAGCCTGAATTGGGTATCCCCCGCAACCCTCTGGTACACGAAGCAGCTCCCTGTATCTTCCAGGACCGAACCTCCAAAGTTAGTCTTTGTATGGATGACATCGCTGTCGCTCTTGCAGGCACAAATGACCATCTCTTCTCCGTAGACATCAACGCTACACCCGAACTCGTCCCCTGCACCGATGCCTTCCCCCACAGGGGCAGTGACCATCTGATCAGGGTTGTAGTTGAACGTGGGGTACATCTCATTCCCCAACCAAATGTATACTGCTCCCTCATTGTTGTTGTACCCAGGGGCCGAGACCGCCAGGATCGTCCCATGGGCCCCAAGACTGTCGCCAAACCTGTCACCTTTGTTCCTTCCCCAGGAGTCAGCGGTCAAAGTCTGTTTCCATTCGAAACCGGAACCCAATTCTCGGTAAAAGTACACAGATCCCATCGCCAAGTCCGCCCCTGGGCTACCAACAAGGGCTTGCTGGATAGCACCACTCTGACTTGCATACACGCTCTTCCCAAACATCTGATTATCTTGGGGTTCCATGTCACCGTCGTATGGCGTCAACTTCTTAAGTTCGCTCCACCAGTAGGAACAGATGCTGCCTTCACAGCTGCTGTAACGCTTGAAAAGGTAGACGGCCCCAGATTCCATCCCGGTAGCCTTACGACCGAAGAAGTCACCATTGAGCTGGATTGTGCCCTTCGTGATTTCCATCACCTCTACCTGATTGGGTTCCGTACTATGGGCCTCATGCAAGTTTGTTTCGTCCCACTGTAACATCTCAATATCGCCAGTGGTGTTGTAAAGGCTATTCCCTCCCTGCGGGGTTCTGAAGGTGAAGAGAACGCTATGATTTCCGGAACACAGCCCCCTTCCACCGCTCACCAAACCATTCCATCCTCCGAGAGGGTCAATTTGGACTCCTTTCAACGGGTTCATATTGTCCCTCACAGCAGTCCTCAAGTCATCCACCGACGCCTTGTGGCTGATTGGTGTACTCTCCAAACCCCGGAACTTGATAGTGAACGTTCCCTTCTTCGCTGTACAGTTCAGCATCTGCTGCTCTAAGTCCCCATTGACCTCCTTGTGGGGTGCTCCTACGAGAAGCAGATCATTATTGATACTCACAGAGCTCCCAAAGTGATCGTTGCCATTGAAGTCAGATGCCTTGAGGGTCGCTTCGACGAGCCACTGTTCATCCTCCTTTCTATTCACCTGAACTTGACCGCTGTTGGTACCGTCACTTCCCATTCGGTAGTCCTCGAACCAGGCAGAGTTCTCATCCGTACCGTATCCGAAGTTGCCGCTGATTTTGTGCCCCACATTGCTGCCATAGAGCTCAGTAGTTCCAACAACAATTTGAGGGAGGTTGCCTCCAGAAGACTCAGCATACCTGTCGTACGCCCAGCCGTAGTCCGTCTTCTTGTTAACAGAAGTGAAAGTGATCGTGTAGCTGTACCCGTAGATATGACTTCTGGTGTTCGCGATTGAACTTCTAGCTACAGTAACGTCGTTGATGCTGTCGACTGTAGACTTAAGGAGCCCCTCCATCTTGCTTGAACTGACATCCGCAGGGATCTCAGCGGAGGGGTCGCTACCTCTCAAAGAAATGGTGAAGTTACCGTTGACAAACTCACGTCCATCGACCCCGACGGCCTGCCATATTCTAGCGTTTGAACCTGTCAACTTGCTACCATCAACTTGAAGGTCAGGAACATTCATCTTAATATGATCGTCCTGATCCTTGAAGGTATTGAAGGTGACTTTCCATCTCCTGCCTAGACCGAAGACATCCTTCTCAAAATTGTACCTGTTTCCAACAGAGACACCCAAAATAGCGCTGTCGCCAAGGCCAAGATCTTGCTCGATAGCCCTTCGGAACAGTGCGGAGGTAGCGTTTGCTGGTAAGTCTCTCGATTTTTGTCCGTTGTTTGGGTTGGTGAGGCTAAAGAACCCATCAATGAAGGTCCTTTCCTTGATCATTCTTGGCTGGCTGACTCCTCCCCCGGTTCCGGTAACTAGACTGTTATCTACATCGAAAGTATTTTGGTAAGGCTCACCCATCTGAGTACTGTCCAAAAACGTCACTGTCCACTCATAGGCGTTGTTGCACGCACACCATGTGTTATCGGTTCTTGAAGCGGTGATTCTGCCCAGGAGTGGGAACTCTTCCTCGATGAAAGTCGCGAGAGATTCTGGATGGATATCAACAGGCAGTGACGTCGACGCACCGTAACCGAGAATATTTAGAGTGAAGAAGCCCCCAACGGTTTCATGGGGATCTGCATACGAGGTGATTCGCTGCTCCGTCTTTATCGCCTCCTCCAAGTCCACTGCTGTCTCGAAAAGCTGCACCTCGTAAGTTGGACTTCCAATTGGCGTGTCGGCATATACGTCTAAGATCTGGACCTCATAGATGGGGTTTTTCTTGCCCGGAGCTCCTACGATAAGGACATCAGAATTGATAGCGACAGAGTATCCGAACAAGTCTTCTTCCTCCCTATCGGCGCCCATAATCTCGAACTCGCTACTGGCGTCGATATAGATGTCAGAACTAGCTCTCATAACGGCCCCGGATGGGGAGGTAGCCGAAAACCTAAGTTTGTAGTTGGGACCGCGTTGCACAATCTTCAGGTCAGTGAACCTAGAAACCCCCAGACTCGACGTGATGGACTTAGATCCGCCAAGGAAGCCCTTTCCAGGATTTAAGTGAATGTCAGCGTCCAGCGTTGGGTGGCTCGACTGTTTCTTGATGGAACCTCCGTTAAGTTGGAAGGAGGAGGTTGCGTCACGAAAGGCTGTCTCTAAAGATCGGTAGTCCAAATCTGCGCTCTCATCTCCAACGGTCACGTAGTATTGGAACTCAAGCCTTGAAGTGTTGCTGCCTCCGAAGTAAGTGGCATGCCTGTCGACGGTTCCCGTCTCCAAAATGAGATAGGGGTCACCATCAACATAGACCGGAGAAGAGAAGTTAACGTAGATTTTGATGAGGGTCCCGTCACCATAATCCGCAGACTTCATCGGGGACATGACCTGGGTTATGAAGGGCTTCTCACCGTCAATCTTGATCGCAGCGTTTGCACCCAGGGAGCCCGCATCCCCCGAATACGGTAGGGTCATATCAGCAATGACCGTCGGAGTGGTGCTCTTTTGAAGAATTGAACCCGAAGACCCCGCCACTCCGATCTTTAAAGCGTGAGAATCAGAATAATCCAAGTCCAGGGTGAAGTGGTCAGGCGCAACCGTGTACTCGAAGAGGAGGCGCCGGCTGTCACTTCCAGATACGTATGTTGCGTAGCTGTCGAGCGTCCCCAGCTCGAGGTAAATAATTGGGGAGCCTTTAATAACCACGACTTCATTGAAGTCGACATATAGGGTGACGACGTCCCCAGGATAGTAAGTCCCATCCGTCGTAATTGATCCCACCGCCACAACCTTCGGAGTTTCCGTTGTGTCGATGTAAATGTTATTTCCATTGAGCGCCACTCCCTCCCTGCCCGGCTCTGGCATGGTATAATTGACTTCAGTTGTTGGAACAGTACTTTTGCTCTTTACACTCGCAGTGCCCCCAGCCGTGTCCAGGTTGCAATAGTTGAACCTTGGCACCTCGCACACGTAGGTCAAATTTCCATTGATGGTATCTCCCACAGCAACGGTATAGGTGAAAACAACCTCCCTGTTGGTGGTCTTGGCCTGGTTGTAAATCAACCACTTGTCGGTTTCCCCTGACTCAATCTTGAGCCTAGGCTCTCCAAAAACGGAAATGGGTGAAGAGAATCTAACATTAATGTCGATCTCTTCTCCTACTGTGTACGTGCAATTCATCTCGTTAATATCGTAGGTCGTGCCACAGTAGGGAGATGTTGTCTTATTCGAAAAAACGTGGGTTATAGTAGGGACTGTTTCGTCGATAACCCAACCGTTCGCAAACTGAGATATTGCGCCAATGGAATGGTCAATCGTTGCCGTGTTGCGGTTCACCAGTAAGCAGGAGTCACTACTTTCGCACTTGAGGGGCGAGGTGATTGAAGCCCCAACGAAATTGACCCAGTTCAGGTTCGACACAGCGTCCCTGGCTGCCACAGTAAAGTAGAAGGAGAACGTGTCTGTTCCATCCCCTGCGCTGTAGGAAATTTCCTTACTGGTGCCCCCCAAATTGACGTAAAAGGATGGCCTACCGCTGCTGATAAGGACTTCGTCTGTAAACTTGACGTCCACAAACATCACAGAACCAACTGCGTAGGTGCCCGTTGACTCTCGCATACTTATCGACTGAATTGTTGTCGCCGGAGCTGTTGACGTATCAATGGCGATGGCTGAGCCGATTGGAACCCCAGCAACCGAGGACCCTCCAGAAGTTGAAGTCGTAATATCAGCCGGAACTGTGGGATTTGTTGAGGTCCTCAGCAGAGTCGCGTCGTACTCGGTAGGGCAACCAGATTCGTAACACAAAGCGGACGCTGAGAAGGCGTAACCCAAGTTTGTGGCCGTGTCCCCGACCTTCACCTCGTACTGGAAGAGGTAAACGTTTGTGTTGTTTCCTGAAAGGTACTTGGCTTCTCTTGTCAGCGTCCCGACATCAAGCAAGAGCACAGGGTGGCCTTTCTTGGATTCAACTTTCTGAGACCACGTCACCTCAATGTTCACGACACCTCCCCTGTTGTAAGTTTGGGAGTCCGCTCCAGCTTTGGGAGCGATAGAAGCAATCACAGGAGCATCACCCTCGATGTCGATATTGCTGGCAGCAGACAAATGGGTGCCGACGTTGGGGAGGGTAAGAACTACGTCGGTAGTAGGCATTGTGGACAACCTCTTTATAGTCCCGGCTCCTGCCGAAAGCGCGGACGTCGAAGCGTAGTCCAGATCCGTCGCCGCTTGGAACTGAGACACAGTGTAGGTGAAGATTAGGGTGTCGGTTCCGGTTCCGGACTCGTAAACGGCAGAACCCGTGGTTCCCGTGAGTCCCATATCGAGGGTGGCAGACGCAGACACAGCCACAGGCTTTGTGAACTTGACAGAAAACTTGAGGGTATCTCCAACCGTATAAGTTCCGTCTGATGTGCCGTGCGCGACGACACCAACTGAAGAGTCGACGGTGGGGGCCGAAGTATCGATGGTGAGGTCCTTCCAAGCCTCGAGCCTCTTCCCCTGCATTCCTAGGTGTGCCTTGAGGACGGAAGTCGGAGCATTATAGTACATGGTATCAGTAGACGTGTCGTCAAGTTCAATAGTTGCATTGGGGTGGATATCAAAGAAGGTTGCCTGGTCCCCTGGCATTACCACGTAGTCAAAACGAAGGTTGGAGGTACCGGAACCTCCCGAGTAGTACGCAAATCTGTTGAGGCAGGTGTGGTCCGCAGCCGAGGTGAAGGCATCGGTTGAGAAGTCATAGGTCATGTATTGATTGTCAAACTTCCCCACTTCGATGGTACTGGCGAGCATGTTACCCGAATTTGAATTGTGGGGTCCCTTCGTCTTGCCAAAAGTCATCTTTGTGTAGTCGACAGTAAAACCGAGGCTGGGATCGTCTTCCAGGCTGTTGAATTGTACGATCCAGTTGTACCCGTTGCCATTGGAGAAAGGGCGCATGTACTCATACTTCCAATTGTGCATATCGTGAGCCCCACCGGTTCCTGGAATGTCCCAAGGCAGGGCGTATGCATTTTCTCTCATCACACACACCGTTCCAGAGACGGATGCGAGTGCTTGAATGTAAGTCTTGAGCTGCAACGCCGTTACATCAAACGGAATATTGTTCCTCGAGGCTCCGTTGTACGTGAGGTCAAAAGTACTTCCGGCCGTGACGTTACCGGTCGTATTCGTCCTAATAATGTTGACCGTCTGGTTTACCATGAGAGGAAGTTTTGGGGTGCCTTCAACCTTGACGCTTCGGGTGAAGTTCAGGTCGAGGGTAATCTTGTGCCCTGCCCCGTACTCCCCCGTGGGAATCGAGGTCTCAATTTTGTTGACTTTTGGCCTGTCCGAAGAGAGGTTTAGGGTGCCGGGATCGTTCTTGAGGGAGAACTTCACCGTGGAGCTCCTGAAGGTGTCATTGACAGGACGATCCAGGTTATCCTTTATGGTACCATCGCCCAACTTTAGGGCATTGACACCGTAATACCCAACGTCAGAAGTGGCCAGGTCAACGCCAACAGTGTACTGGAAACTCAAACTCTTGGACCTCACGTTTGGGTTGGTTACAACAGCCCTGGCCCGTTGTGATGAGGACGCATCGGTGTGGGTGAGCTCGATGTAAGGAGCAGTCGAAGTATAGGTTGCGGTGACCTCGTGCGAAAAGTCTATGTCGACCACAACATTGTCCCCAGGACCGAGGGACTCGACGTTCATCTTTGTCAAAGTCGCAGCGCTATACTTGACATCTGTGACGTTCACCAGTGGACTTGCGGTGGTAGAAACGACTATGTTGTTGTTGTACGCAAGGGACGGGACGACCGTACACTCAACCGACGTGACAGAATCCGTGGTTATCGTGTTTCCGCCGTAATCCTGCAACTCTATTCGGGGCTGAACTTGGAAAGGCTGTCCTCCAGCCCATGCATTTGCAGCCGCCTGGGTGACGGATATGACCGAGACGGGTCCATTGGAAACGTCAAACTGATTAGTGTATGACGCGACACTTGTCCCCACCAAGCTGAATTTAAGGCTGTAGCCCAGCCCGGACTTGTCGAGGAAGAGGTTGTTGAAGGTAGCAACGCCCTTTAACAAGGTAACAGTAAGGTCAGCAGCTGGTGCTAGGGCACCGTTTGCTGGATTGTCGAAAATGGAGACGGTTATCTGGCTGGTAGAGTCACCAATTAGCGTATTGCCTCCGGCGTCCACTACATTCAGCATAGGCTGCTGTTGAAAGGATACGCCACCGTAGACGGGGAAAGTGGAGACTCGCCTTCGGAAAGTTAGGCTTGCCGCAGTGCCTATTCCTACTGTGAAGGAGTAACTCAGCCGCGAGTTGCTGCGATGAGCGGGACGATGAGCGAAGCGACCAGTAGAATGTTGTTAGTTATTGCACAGTAGGGGTATGCGATCGTCGCTTCGCTCCTCCCGTCCTTCGCCCCTCGTTCGATCTCACCTTCCCGAGAGGGACCCCGAGTACGTGAATTGGAGAGTATAGGGACCCCCCGCTTCGTTAATAAATAGATTACCAAAAGTGGCGATGCCAGAGTAGAAGTTGGCGACCAGACCTCTGGCGACTGAGCACCTCAGGTCCACATTGGTGTTCTGATACATGCTAACAGTCACAGTCTCGGATCCCGAATAAGTTGTGATTACGTTCCCACCCCTGTCCTCCAGATTGACAATGGGCTGGGTTCGGAACGTGGAACCTCCCGTGGCGGAAGCAGGGTGGCGATTGATGGATATTTGGTACGCTGATCCCACGGCAACCTGGAAGGAAGAGGAGTCCACATACGCAAAGGGCATCGAGGAGGCGTCGAGACCTGTGGGCGAGGAGAGAGGCGACGGACGAGGGGGGGACGGGGGGTGAGCAAGAAGAGAAGTGACGTTTTATGCGTGTGCTGTCGAATCTGCCGCCGCCCTGCCTTACCTATGAACCTGATCTTGTACCCGCTTCCAGCCTCATTCAGCGTTAGGCCAGTAAATGTTGCACGGCCTTCAAGCACCGGGACAATATTATCAGTGGCAACTATTGAGCCACCAAAGTACAGGTACTCAAATCCCGTAAGGCTTTCCTGCAATGTTGCATAGGCATAGCCTGAGAATGTGGAATGAAGGTTTCCACTATCGTCAAGAAAATTTACGACAGGCTGCACGCCGAAAGCTTCACCTCCAACTGCAACGGAAGGCTGCGTCGACACCGTTAGCGATACAGAAATGGAGCAGGGCAGATACAATAACACAAGGAGGAGGGGTAGGAGAAGCTGGGAGAGCCTGGATCGCCGTCTCGGGCGATGGGGAGGGGAAAGAGGATTTGGAGGGGATACACAAGGCCAACCATAACTCACGCCAAGGTCGAGGCGGGTGGCAGGGGGAGGGTCAGATGATCCCATTTCGATTGTTCACGAGGGAGATGGGGAGTGGAGGGAGACTGGAAGAATATATTCAGAGAGGCGTCACTGCAAGTGCACCTCCAAAAGGTCGGGCAACAGAGAAATAGAAATTGAACACTCTTTAGTTCGTCCCTGGATTATCTTCTTAGGATGGTTATGGTGGAAACAGCCTCTCAGCACCTTTGCGGATCAGATGAGCCTCCTTCTGTTAGCGCTACAACATTTTCATCCCTTGCATTCTTAGTATTATAGTTTAAAGTCCAGCCCGCGATTTTCTGACATGGAAGACGTATCTGTGGCGTCGGATGTTACGTTTGATGCAGAAGAAAGTGAAAATCCCTCCCCTCTCATGTCAGCCGCCGAGGGTGTTTCTCTTTCTCATGTGGCCATGTCTCCAAAGAGCAGACCGAATTTCCCTTCGGAGGGTCCAGGAGGAAAAAAGAGGGGAAAGAGGAGGAGAAAGAGGAAGAAGAAGGGCCGGGGTGCTCATTCTGCCCCTATTCCGGGTAAGGGTCTGGGGGAGGGGACAAGTTGGTGGGGTGGGAGATGGGCTGCAACGACGCGTTTACTGCCTTGTTTCTCATCGAATTAGCCACCAGAGAGTAATTTTAACCCCTCCGCACCTTCCCCTCGCACTCTCTCCCCTCATCTCTCTCCCCTCATCTCTCTCTCCTCTCTCCTCTCTCAGGCCTCATAAAACCCTCCGCCAAGGCGGCAACATCGGACGCCAGTGTGGCCCGATCTAGGGAGGTGATCCAACTGATGGAGATGAAGCAGCCTTCACCGAAGAAAATTGGCGGTCGGGCCTCTCCAACACAAGCAGACAGCCTCGCCTTTAGCGACGACTCTACCCTCCTTACTGATGAAGGGAGCGCAGGAACGAAACCGAACACATCCAAGAGCCGTAAGTCAACCGCCAAATCCTCGCGATCACACGCCTCGCGGAACTCCAACAAGTCCTCGCGGCGTCGTAAGGGCCAGAGGAACATGTGGAATATCGACGACGACGATGTTAGTCTGCAGTCTTTGATCTCAGAAATGAGCGACTACGAATCTATCGCCTGCTCCTTTGACGAGAATAGGAGCCACGTGTCCAGAGAGCTAGGTAACAACAAAAATATTGCCATAGATGATTGGACGAACGTTTACCCGTACAATCAGAGGGCCCGCCCGACCTCGATATCAGAAAGAGGCCTACGCATGCTTGACGAGAACATGCAATATAACGACCCCATCAGCCGCCCGGGCGCCAATACGGCGTACGAGGGCACCAGGCCGGACAGAAAGGGACTTTCAGTGGAGCAGACTTTCAACATGAGCCAGGAGCACAAGATCATGGAGGTGAGGCCAAGCGAGGAGCGAAGGACGGCTGGAGCGAAGCGACAGCAAAAGCTTTATACTGCTTCCTACATAACTAACAACCTTCGACTCGTCGCTTCGTTCCTCCTTCGCTTCGCTCATCGCAGGTTCCGGCTTTGATGTTGGCACCCCCCAGCCTCCCGGAGGTGAATAGTCATGTAGAAAGCGAACAGCTCCACCTGGATAGTATTACGGGGGCACTTAGGGCCAGCAAGGGTCTTCAGAATTTGAAGGGGGTCGGGGAGGTCGTCAAGGATGATACAAGCAAAACCATAAAGGTTGACAGAAAGAGCGATATAGGGGGTTTCTCGGCCAAGGAGATAAGAATGGTTGTCAAGTTCATCGACAACAGCGGCGAGGGAGAAGGAGCCGGCGACGGTAGCATTACAATGGACGAGCTCGAGAAAGCCTTCCGCCGAGGACGGAGATCGCGAGCAAACGCCGCTCAGGACAGCCGCGGCCAGCTTTTGGTGAGAAGATTCGAGAAGTTGCTAAGGGATTCCATGACCACAGTAGAAGCGTGGTTCTCTGGTATTGACCAGAACGCAGCTGGAAACTCGAACGGAATCCTTCAAGGTTACGAAATTAAGGAGGGAATCAGAACCCTCGCCGCTGAAATTGGGGGGAAACAATTAACCTTCTCGGAGGAAGAACTCGAGGCCGTTATACGTTACATGGATAACAGCGGCGGAGATAGTGCGCTCACTATCGAAGAGTTCAAGGACGGCATGAAGCGCGCAAAGCAGACACCCAAGGCAATAAGAGACGCCCAAAAGGCCGGGGCGATCATGTGCCGCATGACAGACTTCATGGACAAGCACAAGATGACAATCAAGAACCTGTTTCAGTTCATTGACAAAGACCGCAGCAACCACATCACCCTGGATGAGCTGCGGGAGGGACTGAAGGAGATGGCTACGAGCGGGGCTGAAAAGTTTGCAAAGAAAAAGGAAGGCCTGGTCGCCGCGAGGAAGAAGAAAGAGGAGGAGAAGAAGTTCAAGTTTGACGCGGAGGTTAAGGGTAGGCTCCTTAAGCTGAGCGAGTCTGGAGCGATCAAGGTTTTGGACGGATTGGACCTCTACATGAAGAAGGAGGACCAGAGGATTGTCGACCTCTTTGGCAGGAGCCAGTTCGACAAGAGCGGGGACGGTTGCCTGGGCAAAAAGGAGTTTTTCAAGTTATTGCAGGTGGTGGGGATCAAGTGCACCCGGGCTGAGTGCAAGGCGTTGATCAACGTGATTGACGACTCCGGAGACGGCGAGATTGAGGCATATGAACTGGAAAAGATCCTTCGAAGGTACAGAATCGACAACATTTACATTCGGGAACAGCAGAGGGCCATGAAGAAAGAGTTGCGGAAGATCATGAAAGCGAACAAGAAAAACAAGGCCCCCGAGATTGAGGAAACGGAGAACGAGTTTGTTAAAATGATGAAGGAGCAGGCCGGCAGGAGGACCACGCTGCTCAGGGATCTGAAGAAGAAGGAGGACGAGGAGAAGGAAAAAATCAAGAAGGAGAAGGAGAAGAGGCGAGACAGCCTCCACAAGCTACCGGCCATCCCCAAGATGAAGAGGAATACGAAGGTGGCTAGCGGGAGCGTGCTGGACGGAACCTGGCTCCACAGCTTCGACAAGAGCTTGAGGGCCCACGTGAGGCAACTTGAGAAATAACTTACTAAGGACTTTGTTTTCGAGCTAAAGGCAAGATTTTACCTATTACACCAGAGCAGTGTTCATATCAGTCGCTCAATTCCCCCCCTCACGCTAAGGGAGCTTGGTACCCTTGTGGAAAGTGTCCTTTAGTCAGATGAAATGGATCCTCTGAGCTGACTTTCCTCAGCAGCTTGAGCACAGCAGCAGACCTTGTGCCCTGTCGCACAACCCTTGCCGTAATCGTACATCAAATCCGCGGCCCTGTCGCAGTAGCCAGAGCAGTCACTACATTCCCCATGACAAAAAGGAGCCGTGCCAACGATTTGCCCTACTGCTCCATGTCCGCCCGTACTACACCATTCGGAACAAGTTAACGCGGAACTTGACGCAACAGTAAAAGCTAGGAGGGACCAAAGTTTCATTTAAACCTTAGGTTTAGGGAGATTATCTGTTAAAATATTAGTGACACCTTTCCGATTCTGGATCCTGGTTTTAAGGATTTTCATCAGCTTTGCTCTCTTTGTTTGTTTAATTTGACGCCATAAACATAAAAAATAGAACGCTGGTGATGCCGAAGGTATATTGTTAATTTAAATGAAATTGTCGAGTCCGAATTTGACTACCCCGCAAATTTTTTCCATTTTTTTTCGAATTTGATTTGTTTCACTCTGTCTATGCTGAGTTTTCTCACCTTGTCAGATTTGTTATTCAGCACTTCATGAATTTTCTTAGCAATCTGGACTTTCTCATCCCTTGTATACGTATAGAGAACGGGATCATCCAAAATCCAGGAAGTAACCTCTGTTTGTTTGGGTTGCTTTCGTCAATATATTGGTAACTTATTCGTAAGCCAACCGTCTAGCACGGTATTGACGGGTAATACTTCATTAAAGACATAGCCGTAAGCACCAATTGGACGCAGACCGCACATTCCCATGCAAGTCATGTAAATGCCACACATAAAAAGGAT
>Ga0115006_10001105_pt1 | contig 16309 bp, 12 predicted proteins | sample ArcOceMetagenome_3_FD_88943 | JGI IMG/M metagenome (GOLD analysis project Ga0115006, IMG submission 88943) | Marine eukaryotic phytoplankton communities from Arctic Ocean - Arctic Ocean- Svalbard ARC20M Metagenome | ecosystem: Environmental > Aquatic > Marine > Oceanic | place: Arctic Ocean...
CCACAGTAGATCCTGTTGCCCCAGCCGCACCAGAAATGACTACCGTATCACCGGCCTTTGGCGCACCGATATCCAGCAAGCCAAAATAGGCTGTCAAGCCAGTAAGACCATAAATATGCAGAGGGTAAGACATTGGTATACCATCGGGTATTTTGGCCACAGGGAATAATCCAGTGCCATCGCTGATCGCATATTCCTGCCAGCCAAAACCGCCCTGGACCCGATCTCCAATATTATAGTCACTGTGTTTACTCGCAACTATCTCGCCAACCGCTATAGAGCGCATCACTTCACCGATCGCAACGGGCGGCACGTAGCTGCGAACATCGTTTAGCCATCCGCGCTGGGCGGGTTCAAATGAAAGGTAGTGATTCCTAACCAGAAACTCGCCATCCGCTAAGTCGCGAACAGCTTCCGTCTCGAACTTAAAATGCTCCTCACTGACGGTTGTTTCCGGGCGTGACTTTAATGTCCATTTTTTGTTGTTTAACCTGGCTGTCATGGGTTGTACCTAATAAGTGATGGGTATGTGTGATGGAGATTGGGACCATCCAGATGTCTGTTGCCAGCCATCACAAGCGATGTCGTTCGATAGAGACGTCGTGTCATTATTATCCTTAATTAACATTTCCTGCTGTGACTGCAGGCGAGGCCAAAACATCACAGCAAACCGTTAATCAGCCACCTCGACTCGAATCAGCTGACCATGGTTTTTATTCGGTAACCAGACCGTAATGCGGTCGGCGCTATTATCCACCACGACCTTGCGTGCATCATAAGGCACTGGCATTAGGTACTTAACCACCTTTCCCGTGGCAGGGTCGAGTCGCAGCAGACGGTCGGAGCCAGTGCTGGATATCCAAATTTTTCCAGTGCGGTCTGGACGCGCATAATAAGGCGAAATATGCCTCGGCTGCAGCGGGTACTCAGTAATCTTGTCACTGTTCAAGTCGATCATGGCTACATTGTCAGCAAAAAATTCGGTAAACCAGAAATGATTGTTGGTATCTCTATAACCCCGCCTTGGGTAGGCATTGGGCGTTGGTGTGGGTACCAACCGCACATTGCCCTCGCCATCTGAACGCGCAATGGCAGAGGCCTCAGGGGCGGTACAAAGGAAGTTGCCTTGAGCATCCTGATCCATCATGTAGCAGTAGTTTAACTGACCGAAACGATTGGGGTCGGTGGGCAATGGCTTGTCATCAAACAGCATAATTCCCTCTCCCAACTCTCCCGTCTCTATATCCAAACGGAACGCGTGCTCATGGCGAATATCGCCATCGGGAAAGGTGGTAATACCGGTGGCCCAGAGACCTTTTTCATTTGCCCGTACTGGCCCGAGAAAGGGATTTTTCCATACCACAGGCAAGTCAAAGGTCTGCCAGGTTTCAGTAGCAGGTGTAAACGCCGCATGTTTATTACCACCGACCCCTACCCAGACCGTATCACTACCGTCGACCTGTATATCCTGAACGCCAACAATCCGACTGAGACCCTCAGCTGCCTCTGGTAAAAAGTTGGGCGCGGGCCATTCGGAGAAGGCCCCCGTGCGGGGGTCGAGCTTACCAATAAAGTCCCAGCCGGTATTGCCGTACCAGACATTGCCTTTTGAATCCACATCCAAATCATGGATCACACTGGGCTGGCGGGGAATCGGAAATACGGTAACGGTAGCATTGGTACCTTCACCAGAGGGCCGCGGCAAGGTCTTTAGCGGATAGTCCCACTGCGACGCTCCATCACTCAAATTGACGGTGGCCAGAAACTCCGCAATGTCAGCGGCTTGACGACCGTACCAGACGAGGCCTTCAAGAGGTTGCGGCTTTGAAACTACCTGAATGCGACTTGCCGAGGCATGGTCTGTTTCATAGGTTTTCATACGCTGAATAACACTGAGAAATTGTTCAGCCGAATAGCCTGACCGCGCCACCCTTTCGAGTGAATGGCAGAAACCACAGTTGACCATATTACGGACCAATAAATCTTTTTGAGCTTCGCTCCCAGGAAAGCTTTTAACCCAGTCCAGCGACGTCAGCTGAGAGGCGAGGCGCAGTGGATCAGTAACGGCGATTAACGACAGATCGAGCCGTGCCGAATTGTTATCCTTAATGACAACAATTTGTGGCGCATCAGACGCCGACATTTGATAACCCGCGGCCCTCACGCTAATCACATATCTACCGGAGGTAACTCGGTCTCGTTGAAATTGGTATTGACCCAAGGCATCCGAGGTGACCGCTGTCAATATTGTCTCGTCGACAGCTCGCAACATTACCACCACGCCTTCCATAGGACCCTCTTCACTCGACAAAACAGCTCCGTGCAGGGCGATACTAGCCGACTGAGCATGCTGTTTGTCAGTGCAACCAGAACCCAACAGCAATAGGATTAACACAAGATGCCTGATACCCCAACCTTGGGAGATTAACTTAATACCCTTAAACAAGCGCCACAGCCAGTTACCTGAGGGACGTTGGTTTGTCAGAAAGGGATTAGGTTGGAATAGACTCATAGTAAATCCTCAAAGGCGGTTAAGGGCTACAATATCGACAAGATTGCTACCGTTGTTGAGGACAATCACTGTTCGAAGCCCAACATCAAAAAAATGAGTCCCTGTGCGTAAGGGTGAACGCTCGAGTCCTCCGGCAGCATTAGCCACAGTAACCAGCGGGGACGACCAGCCGATAAAACTGTGCATCAACATCGAGGCTACGTTAACGCTTCTGTATTAATAGTATCGATATCGGTATCGACATAATCATTGAGTAACTCGTGGAACCGCTGCACGCGCTTTTCCTGGTAGGTAAGAAAGCAGCTGTTAAAGCCACGAGAATTCAGTCCCTGCTGCTGACTGGCGCCTATGCTCAGGTCCTGGTCTGCAACAAACCCCACTGACTGCCCATCACCGTAGGCACTGTGCCGATGTTCGGCCCATTCCATGGGTACAGGACCAATAGGCGTCACAACTTCTTTCATCCCCTCGACCGGCGGAACGATTACCCAATGGTGAAAGATGCATTTTTGCGGGTCGGTTGGATGAGGTTCTGTGCTCATTATCTGACATTGTTCCGGCGACATGGTAATCGTGAGATTGGGGAACAGCGTGCAGTGAAAATAATCCACCAACTGCTGATCGCTCATGTTGACGTAGTTACTGTACCCTCGCTCAGGGCCCAAACGTCGCTTGGCCTCAATAATGGCCTCTCGTATATCCGCCGACCGGCCTTCAAAATCTGCTGGATCAAGATCCCAGGCGCGCGCTACATCATCCAGAGGACTGGGCACCTCTCCCGACTGAAAAGAAGGATTCCGAGTAGAGGCTTGATGCCCCTTCATCCACATGGAGTTATGTCCACTTTCATACATTTCGAACAACGTGTCAGGTAGACCGTCGTTGATGATCGTCGACAGTTCCGGGTGAATAGTCGGCAAGTGATAACTCTCATTAAAGTTGTCACGTATGATTTTCCAATTAAAATCGGCGTCCGCCGACAGATACATCACTCGAATCCAGTTATCCAGACCGTAGTCCTTTAATCGTTCAGGTAATGGTGCCAGCCATTCCAATAATGGTTTTACGTCAGTATCCATACAATAGAAAACAAAAGGGCCCCATGTCTCACAGCGCACTTCACTGAGACTAACCTTGCCGCAGGGATCGCCTCCAGGGAAGTCATCCGGATCCTGCACGTGCACCAGTAGACCATCTGAAGAATATTGCCAGCCGTGATAACCGCAAGTAATCCTTTGACTGCCACCTATGTCGCCCAGAATCAATCGATTACCGCGGTGCGGACAGGTATTATAAAAAGCCTTAATTGAGTCATCCGCTTGACGAACCATAATGACCGACTCTTTGCCGAGATTGTGTCGAACATAATCACCCTCTTGCTCAAACTCAGCGACCATAGCCCCAAGCAGCCAAACCCGCGGCCACAGATGCTCACTTTCTCGCTCCATGAACGCAGTAGAAATATAACGCTCCGCGGTGATAGCATCGCCCCGTAACGGAAGATCAAATTCCGCGGAATATCGCGAACTCCCAGATTCTGCCGCCATGATACAGCCCCTATGTTGCCGCCCCGTCTGAGAGAGCGTTGATTAATAATTTGCGTATTTATCGGTCTGAGGCGATCAAACCCTTAAAATACTTCGAGTTGACGCTGAGCTCAATACATTACCCAGCAATAAGGCCGCCATCGACGACTAGTTCTGCACCAGTCACATAACTGGCCTCATCAGACGCAAGAAATAGAACACAGTTAGCCACTTCCTCTGGGTATCCCATCCGACCGAATGGCACCATAGTGCCCAGCTGTGCATGCCCCTCTGGATTATCCCGCCGCGCATCGTTTTGAATGTTAGTTTCAATCAAACCGGGATGCAGGGAATTACAACGCACACCGTCCGCAGCATGCTCAATGGCAACGCATTTACTCAATATTTGTACGCCGGCTTTAGCCATGCCATAGACCGACACAGCTGCCATAGCACGCATCCCGGCCACCGATGACATGTTGACAATAGAACCGCCGCCAGAGTCTTTCATCGCCGGTACTGCTTTCTGGCAACCGAGAAAAACACTGCGAAGATTAACGTCCATCTGCATATTATAATCTGCCTGCGTATACTCATTAATCGGCTTGAGCACGGCAATACCTGCATTGTTGACGAGGACATCCAGTCCCCCAAAACGCTCCACAGTCGCATCAATAACTTCCTGCCAACGCTGCTCATCAACAACATTTTGTTCCATAGTCAGCACTTCGGCACCCATAGCAGTTAGCTCTTTTTCAACTGCGGCCAACCCGACCATATCAATGTCGGTGATAACTAACTTGGCGCCTTCTTGAGCAAAGCGCATAACCGTAGAATAACCCAGACCTGGATTAGAGGCTGCACCGGTAATAATGGCAATCTTATTTAGCATTCTAGACATCGAAATTTTCCTTATAATTAGGTTTAAACACAGGATGTATTAGTTATATAGCGTTCCAGCCCCCATCAACTTCAAGCAGACTTCCAGTGCTAAAAGACGATAGATCAGATGCGAGAAACATTGCGCCATTGGCAACTTCTTCAGGGGTACCAAGGCGGTTCATAGCATGCTTTTTTGCTAACACCGATAGGTCATCAACTAGGCTGACTACCAAAGGCGTCGCGACATTACCCGGGCAGATCGCGTTAATGCGAATGTCGCGATTAGCATATTCTACCGCTACCGTGCGGGTCAAACCTGCCACGGCAAATTTACTAGTGACGTAGGGCGAGGCATTGGGATACGTATTGCGGCTGGTGGCAGAGGCCATATTGACAATGCGTCCACGGCCCTGTTTGAGCATTTGACGAATCTCAGCCTGCATGCACAGCCAGACCCCTTTTAAGTTAACCGCCATTACACGATCAAATTCAGCCTCACTAACCTCATGAAATTCCTGCAATGGTGTCGCTATGCCGGCATTGTTAACCGCGATATCAAGACGACCAAAACGCCTCACAATTGCCTCAAGCATTGCATTAACATCAGAAGAATGAGTGACATCATTAAGTAATCCTAGGACTTCAGTACCGGAGTTCTCTAACTCTTGGACCACTTTATCTAAGCCTTCTCGAGAGATATCAGTGACCACCAGTTTGGCCCCCGCATTGGCGAAGGCCACCGCACAGGAATAGCCTAAGCCCGCACCTGCACCTGTTACAAGGACCACCTGGTCTGTGAAGTCAATTGCCATAGTCGGATTGATCGTCTTTTTAGTATAAGTCATTTACAGCCTAGGGCCCTTACGCGCAAAGCCATTGATTAAAAGTAGTAGGCCAAGTTATCGCCATCCACCCTATAGATACCACCTTATGATGGAGTTTCATCTTCCGCCCTTTCACTGTTAGTATTTTCCTTTAGAGCATTAAGCGGCGGGAATTTCACCGGCAGCCACCATGGCATCAAACAGCTCGGTGCCCATCGGATTTCGTCTCAAGCAGAGCCCTCCATTGACCTGTAGATTTTCTCCGGTCATAAAGCATTCGTCGGAGGCCAAAAAGGTAGCCGCAGCGGCGATATCTTCGCTGCTGCCAATACGGCCCAATGGGTAGCAGCTCTCAAACTCGGCCAGCAGTGCTGCACTCTTGAGCGGCTCTGCTGTCATTGGGGTTTCGGTCAGTCCTGGGGAAATACTGTTAGCACGAATACCCTTAGGGCCATATTGATTCGCGACACAGCGAATAAGATGATCGGTACCGGCTTTGGTGCCCATATAGGCAGCATGGTCGTCGAGCATGATGTTAGCGGTAGCAGAGGAGATTTGAATGATCGATCCACCAGTGGCGCTCATCGTCTGAACGAGCTTTTGCAACCAAAGAAATGGCCCCTTGAACTGCAGGTCGATCATGTCGTCTAGGTCCTTTTCAGAATGTTCAGTCCAGGGAACCAACAGACCCCATCCAGTGGCGTTGACCGCAACATCTAAGCGCGAATGACGCTCAATAATAGTATCTATCATTGCATAGATAGAGGTCTTTTGAGTAAAGTCACAGAGCACCCAATCACCCTTGATTTCTTCAGCGAGACTCCTTAAGGCGGCCTCATTACGTCCGGAAACAATGACTTTTGCTCCCTCTGACGCAAAGCGCCGAGCCATGACCTGACCCATGTTATCTTCACCTGCAGCACCAACAATAGATATTACCTTTCCATCTAAACGACCCATAACCCACTCCTCATAGCTTAATGGCTATAATTATTATGCTTTGATATTAGCAATGACAGGATTTCACCCTATAAAACAGTCAAGGATGTTTCTTTTATAGATCATATTATCAAACTAGGTAGGCTGCAACCCATTTGTCTGAAGACGTGGCTGCCCGCGGGACAACACAAATCAGGTTAGTGAGATTTCAGCTGACATTAACTAACCGGAGACAAAGCTCGCTTGCGCAGGCTTCTAGATACGCCGGATGTTAGGACGAGAAGAAAATAGCGAAACTGATATAGCATAAAAAGCCCCTAGACGGGGTCTATAGGATTTAGGTCAGTCTTGTTAGAGAAGATATTAGGCCTTTTGGCATGCCGATGGCGGTCGCAGCTATCTCCTGCAAACCGCCCACTTTAATCGGCGATTAAGTTTGCATCTCGGTAAATATTGTAAAGCATATCCGCAAGAGAGGTAATCACCACCTTTGCCCGCGCATGTCTTTTCATCGACATATGGCTCAACGCCATGCCTTGCATGACAAAATTAACCATATCATGCGCACCAGTAAAATTTTCTAGATTCTTAACGTGAGGGAAGACCGACTTAGCTGCGTTCAGAAACTGTTTTTCAAAATCCTTTTCTACCGGACCAATTACCTTTTCTAGCTCGGCATCAGTTCGTGATGCAGCCATTAGTTCCTGATAGGCAATAAACGAGGGCAAATTAACGTAGTTCCAAGCAGCCTCAACTGACTTGAAGGTAACCTCATAGGTCAAAGAAACACGCGGATCATCAATATCTGACATCATTTCACGATACTCCCGCAAACGCAGAACATGAAGGTAATCAACCGCAGCCTTAATGACCGACATCCGAGAGGGAAAGTGGTGCATCATCGCACCTCGAGAAACACCGGCATAGTTGGCTATCAATGCGGTGGTGGTATTTGCATAACCCAACTCTAGAAGGCATTGAATTGTCGCCTCGAGAATCGCCGAACGCGTCATGGCGCTCTTTTCGGCCTGCCAACCTTTTTCGTTGCGCTTAGGTCGTTTGCTGCTCGCGACTGGAGACGATGCTACCTTTACCTCAGTGCCCGCAGTCTTGTTTGATATTGCCATTATCTCAAAGCCTGTTGTCTTGTCTAATGCGGTTATTCATCATTCCCTACCAGTATAAGACCTTATTCCCGGAAAACCATCAAAGGTTTATTATTTTTCTAAGTGCATCTATCATTCCTAATACACACCTTCATGCTTACTTTCTTGAGCTCTAGCTACCAACGCCATCAATAGCTTCGGCATACCAACCTCAGGCTTGAATAAGATTACTATCGCCCACAAGATATTAATTCAACGGCCATTTTGGCGAGAGGCTTTACTAGCAGACCCATTTGGCTGGCTTTTTCACTGGAGGCATTTCCCTCTTGAGCACGTTTCCCTACACCCTGCAGAATCGATGCAAAACGGAACATACTGAAAATAACATAAAAGTCCCAGTTTGGAATACTCTCTAAACCCATGCGTTCACAATACAGCGCTACATAATCTTCTTCGCTGGGAATACCCAGCGCCTGTCGATCAATACCACCTAAGCCCGCGAGTATACTGCCATTATCAAGGCGTAACTGCATGCACTGATATGCTAGATCTGCAAAGGGATGACCTAGCGTCGAAAGTTCCCAGTCGAGTAAGGCTAGCGGCCTTGGCTCAGAGGGGTGGAACATAATGTTATCCAGGCGGAAGTCACCATGTGCCAATACCAATCTGCCATCATCCTCTGGCACATTCTGCGGTAGCCATTCGATAAGGCTATCCATGTCCGCCATTACCTCGGTTGCAGAGGATCGATACTGCTTTGACCAGCGATCAATCTGGCGCGCAAAATAATTACTTGGCCTGCCGTAATCTGCCAGACCAACCGCATCAACGTCGACTGAATGCAGTGACACCATCACCTGATTCATCTGGTCAAAAATAATACCCCGTTCGGCATTGGTTGCCTCTGGCAGCGCCGGGTCCCAAAACACCCGACCCTCTTTAAATTCCATAAGGTAAAACATGCTACCAATCACCGCGTCGTCTTCGCACAAGTGATATACCTTTGCAACCGGTACGTCACTGTTGACTAGCGCCGACAACACTCTAAATTCTCGATCTACGGCATGCGCTGATTTTAATAGTTCCCCTGGCGGTTTGCGCCGCAATACATACTCACCCCCTGCGGTGGTAATCTTGTACGTGGGGTTGGACTGGCCACCCGGAAACTTATCCGCAGTCAATGGGCCTTTAAAATCGGTTACATAGATTTCAAGATAGGCGGCCAACTTAACGGCATCAAAATCAAAGGTAGCTGACATTAGGCTTTCTCACCGGAATAGCGCTCGATGATCTGCTTACCCAATGACATCTGATGAACTTGATCCGGACCGTCCGCCTGGCGACACCAGCGCGCATAGTTGAAACCCTCCGCCATGCAGTAATCAGCCGTTAGACCACCGGCCCCATGCATCTGCATAGCGCGATCAATCACATTTTGAATTAGCAGCGGGATCGTTGTTTTGGTGGCAGCAATCATATCTATAGATGCGGCCACACCCTTTTCATCGATCTTATAACAGGTCTTTAGTACCAGTAAGCGCGCCATTTCAATCTCGGAAAACATACGTGAAATATCTTCACGTACCGACTGGTGCTTACTTAATTTGCGGCCAAACGTGCTCCGAGAAACGGCTCGCTTGCACGCTAACTCAAGAGCCCTCTGACCGGTACCTATAAGACGCATGCAATGATGCATCCTTCCTGGCCCCAGTCGCCCCTGGGCGATTTCAAAGCCTCGGCCTTCGCCGAGCAGCACATTATCTAGAGGCACTCGACAGTTTTCAAAAATGAGCTCTGCATGACCTATGGGCGCATCATCGTAGCCAAAAGTGGACAGCGGGCGAACTAGCGTAAGCCCCGCAGTGTCCTTTGGCACCAACACCTGAGTTTGCTGCAAATGCCGACTGGCATTACTCGGATCTGACTTACCCATCACAATAAGAATCTTGGTGCGCTCGTTCATGGCACCCGTGATAAACCACTTGCGTCCATTAAGTACCCACGCGTCACCGTCTCTAACAATACTCATCTCTACATTGGTGGCATCACTGGAGGCTACCTGAGGCTCTGTCATGGCATAAGAGGACCGTATATCACCTGCCAGCAATGGCTGTAGCCATCTGTCTTGCTGCGCCTTGGTCGCGTAGTTCATGAACACCTCCATATTTCCGGTGTCGGGCGCATTGCAATTAAACACCTCGGGCGACCAAATCACGCGGCCCATGATCTCACAAAGTGGCGCATAGTCAGCAAACGTCAAACCTCCGTGATCGCAGTATTCAGCATGGGATGGCGGTACAAAAAGATTCCACAGGCCAGCGGCCTTGGCCTTTAACTTCAACTCATCCATTAATGGCATCGTCGCAAAACGATTTTCGGCACCGTCTATCTGGCGCGCATAATTTTCTTCATTAGGGTAAATATGCTCATCGAAAAATGCATTTAGTCTCACGAGTAATTGCTGAGATTTTTCACTACTCTGGTACATGTTGATGCTCCGTCAAGGGGGTAGAAAGCTCCTGATCAATCGATTCAACGAACCGATATTGGTGGTTAAATACGTCCATTCACATGACTTAGACAATGGCTACTACAGGAAATTAGCCTACACTATATAACAAACATTACGGATTGTTTAATAGTATAAAAATTTATGCGTTTCTCAAACTTGCAGAACGTAGCGTACAACAACCACATGACTCTGGTGTTTTTGTAGTCACGACGCTCTATTCTGGCCGCATGTGAGGGAACAGCAAAACATCTCTGATAGAGGCTGAATCAGTTAAGAACATCACCAATCGGTCGATACCAATGCCCTCACCCGCAGTCGGCGGCATGCCATACTCCAATGCCCGAATATAGTCTCCATCAAAATGCATAGCCTCATCATCGCCAGCTTCTTTCTCAGCCACCTGCTGTTTAAAGCGCGCTTCCTGGTCTTCTGCATCGTTAAGCTCAGAGAATCCATTGGCGATTTCACGACCACCAACAAAGAACTCAAAGCGATCGGTCACAAAGGGATCGACATCATTGCGTCGCGCTAGCGGTGAAACCTCCGCCGGATACATGGTTATAAAGGTAGGCTGCTGTAAAAGATGCTCAACGGTCTTCTCAAATATCTCGATCTGTACCTTGCCCAGACCCCAGATAGCTTTTAATGGAATATTCAGACTCTGGGCAATCGCCCGCGCACTCGCTTCGTCACTGAGTTGCTCAGCACTGATATCAGCGTTGTACTGTAAAATTGAGTCGAAGACGGAGAGACGGGTAAATGGCACCGCAAAATCGTAATAAATTTCACTAATAACCTGCCCATCAGAATCCTTAATAGTGTTAGTTACCTTGGTTGAACCCAGCACCTCTGTCGTCATTTTTCGTAACATGTCTTCGGTTAGATTCATCAGATCATTAAAATCTGCGTAGGCCTGATAAAACTCCAGCATGGTAAATTCTGGATTATGACGCGTAGAAAGGCCTTCATTTCTAAAGTTGCGGTTAATCTCATAGACCCGCTCAAAACCGCCTACTACCAGACGTTTTAAATACAGCTCAGGAGCAATACGCAGATACATGTCGATATCCAAAGCATTGTGATGGGTCACAAATGGACGTGCCACCGCACCACCGGGGATCACTTGTAGCATGGGTGTTTCGACTTCTAAATAATCGGCAGCGTTAAGATAGTTTCGAATAAAGGCGACTACCGCTGAACGAATACGAAAGGTGTTGCGTACTTCTGGGTTAACAATCAGATCGACATATCGCTGGCGGTAACGCGTTTCTTGGTCCGCCAAGCCGTGGAATTTATCCGGCAGTGGACGCAGCGCTTTGGTCAGCAGAACATAGCTGTCCATCTGCACATAAAGCTCGCCCTTACCTGACTTATGTAACTGCCCCGTAATCCCAACTATATCCCCCAGATCTAGTGACTTGGCAAAAGGACGTGCTGCTTTGGTCACATATAGTTGGATATTAGCCGAACTATCCTGCACCACAATAAAGGCACCGCGGTCACGAATCACCCGGCCTGCGATGCTAACAATGTTGCCCAACTGCTCGAGAGCCTCTTTGCTTTCCTCTCCAAACTGCGCCTGCAAGTCTGCGGCACTGTTCTGTGGCCGGAAATCATTGGGAAACGTCGGACCCTCCTGCTCACGCAGTTCAGCCAGTTTAGCTCGACGTTCAGCGATGAGCTTATTGTCTTCTACTTTGTTTTCATCTTGTTGATCTGTCATAGGTAGTTTTTATTCACAGTGATAAATTGAAAAATCCTTAAAGGCCCGCTTTGAGCGACGCCACGATAAACTGGTCTAACTTGCCATCCAATACTGCCGCGGTATTGTGGGTTTCAACGCCGGTACGTAAATCTTTGATCCGCGCATCGTCGAGCACATAGGAGCGAATCTGGCTACCCCAGCCAATATCAGACTTAGTATCTTCTGTTGCCTGAGCCGCATCCGCACGTTTTTGTATCTCCGCCTCATAGAGCTTAGCTCTCAGCATCTGCCAACATTTATCTCGATTCTGATGCTGTGATCGCTGACTCTGGCTCTGAACTACTATACCACTAGGCTCGTGAGTCAAACGCACCGCTGAATCGGTTTTGTTGATATGCTGACCACCAGCACCAGAGGCACGGTAGGTGTCTGTGCGCACATCTGAGGGGTTGATATCGATATCAATATTGTCATCAATTTCTGGCGAGACATAGACTGCAGAAAACGATGTATGGCGGCGACTGCCCGAGTCAAAAGGTGATTTTCTTACGAGGCGGTGGACGCCAATCTCGGTGCGCAGCCAACCAAAAGCATACTCACCACTCACCTGCACGGTGGCACTTTTAATCCCAGCCACATCACCGGCCGAACATTCCAACAATTCAGCCTTAAAGCCTTTGTCGTCGGCCCATCGCAGATACATACGAAGCATCATCTCAGCCCAGTCCTGAGCCTCGGTGCCACCCGAACCTGATTGAATTTCCAGGTAGGCATTATTGGGATCCATTTGACCGGAGAACATCCGCCGAAACTCCAGCTTTGCGAGCTGCGCCTCAAGAAGGGCAATATCGGCTTCCACGTCAGCGACCGTATCTGCGTCATTTTCTTCAACCGCCATTGCCAACAGCTCTCGTCCATCGGCAACGCCAGAATCCAAGTCTTCTATAGTTTTGACTACCTGCTCAAGAGATGCCCGCTCGCGACCCAACTCTTGGGCTCGATCAGGATCATTCCAAACGCCAGGCTCGCCAAGCTCTAGGGAAACTTCAGCCAGCCGGTCTTTGCGATTAACATAGTCAAAGATACCCCCTCAACACGTCAGTGCGTGATTGCAGATCGTCGAGGGCGTTATAAAGTGGATTTACTTCCATGGATACATTGCTAACTGTCTGGCTAATGAGCATGGCATTTTACCTCAGCTGACCGACCACACCAAGCGAAACCGCAAAGTCAGCAACGGCCATAAGAGATAGTTGATTTACCTCATCGCCAAGCGCACCATGAGCGTTCACCTTTAGCCCCAAGAAATTTGCCATGGTAAAAGTTCTGTTTGCTACCCTAGCGGCACTAAGCGCTTATTTGACGCTCTGGCCCGTTCCCATCGATCCAGTTGCTTGGAGCGCGCCGAAAAATTCAGGTTATGTGGGGGACTTTATGGAAAACACCCTACTCGATAAAATTGAGGTTATTAAACTGGAAGCTATGCACGGACCCGAGGGCTTGGCGCTTTTAAATGGTGAAGTCTATGCGGCCACCCGGGAAGGTTGGATTATCCGCTACAAGGAAAGTACCGGTGAAACAGTTAAATGGGTCAATACTCAAGGCAGCCCGCTGGGTCTGGCCTTCGACCGAGAGGACAACTTATTGGTCGCAGACGCCTATAGGGGGCTCCTGAGCATTAATTCCGCCGGCGATATCAGCGTCTTGAGTAATGAGATCGCTGGGGTCAGTATAGATTACGCGGACGATGTGGATGTTGCCGCGGATGGCAAAATCTATTTTAGCGACGCCTCGTCCAAATTTGGTGCCAGCAGCAATGGTGGTACCTACGCCGCAAGTCTGTTGGCTACCATGGAGCATGGGGGTCACGGCAGGCTGCTGATGTATAACCCAGAAGACCAAACAACCAGCGTTATTATGAGCGGCCTCAATTTCGCCAACGGTGTCGCCATGGCCGCCGATAACCGCTTCGTACTAGTTAATGAAACCGGTAGCTATCGCGTTCATAAATATTGGCTACAGGGAGATAAAGCCGGACAGTCCGAGGTATTGATAGATAACCTTCCAGGGTTTCCTGACAACATCGTCCGCGGTCGCGATGGTCGCTTTTGGGTTGGGCTTGTCTCGCCCCGCAGCGCCCTGCTCGATGCGTTGTCTGCCTCACCTTTGGCGCGCAAAATAGTGCAGCGCCTACCCCCGAGCTGGCGCCCGCAGGCAGCCCTCTATAGCCATGTTTTTGCTATGGATGCCGATGGTCAGGTGTTAACATCACTGCAAGACCCAAACGGCCAGCATCACACTAATACCGGCGCCCTTGAAACCGACCATTGGCTGTATATCAGCAGCCTGCATTCAGACAACCTCGCAAGAATTAGCAGAGAAAACGCCGGTATCCCATGACCTCTTTTATTGACCGATTACAGCACAGCTTTTTTGATACGTTTAGGGAGCAGGGCAATCTGCACTTCAGCCCTGTTCTGCCTGCACGCCTGGTCGACCCGATCATCGTTAGCCATAACCGGCTGCTGGCAGAAGAACTGGGCATAGCAACGACAGATTTAGACCAACCCGAAATGTTGGAGCTTATGAGCGGCAACTTTATGGCCGCTAACGTCAAACCCGTTGCACTGGTCTATTCTGGCCATCAATTTGGCGTCTGGGCTGGGCAGCTAGGCGATGGTCGCGCCATGACCTTGGGTGAACTGCCTGTGGGAACAGATGCGAGCCTTTGGGACATTCAGTTAAAAGGTGCTGGGCCAACTCCCTATTCCAGATTTTCTGATGGCCGCGCCGTACTGCGTTCGAGTATTCGTGAATATCTTTGCTCCGAAGCCATGCATGGACTAGGTATTGCGACCACCAGAGCACTCTGTCTGGTGGACAGTAAAACCCAGGTGTATCGTGAGGAAATAGAATCTGGCGCTACCGTTTGTCGTGTTGCGCAAAGTCACATTCGCTTTGGTTCATTTGAACATTTTCATTATCGCAAAGAGCCAGATGCCGTCCGAGCTCTAGCCGACTATGTCATTCAACGACACTTCCCTGAATGGGTAAAAGATACCGATCGGTACCTAAAATTCTTTCGAAATACTGTTTTTAAAACCGCTCGAATGATTGCTCAGTGGCAGTCAGTGGGGTTTAACCATGGCGTTATGAATACCGACAATATGTCGATCCTAGGCGACACTATTGATTATGGTCCCTTTGGCTTCCTAGACAGTTATAACCCGGACTTTATTTGCAACCATACCGACGCCAATGGTCGCTACGCTTTTAAGAATCAGCCCTCGGTGGGACTATGGAATCTCAATGCCCTAGCCACTGCACTGACCTCACTGATCAGCAATGAGGATTTGATAGCTGAACTGACGAAATATGAGCCCGAATTTCTACAGCAGTTTAGACAGATTATGACCACGAAATTAGGCCTACAGACCTATGCATCTGGTGATGAACAGCTAATCAACCAGCTGTTGGATTTGATGGATACCAATCAGGTGGATTACACAATTTTGTTTCGCTCTCTGTGTGAATTTTCAGACAGCAACCAGACATTGCGAGATCAATTTACCGATCGAGAGGGTTTTGATGACTGGGCAAAAAACTATAGTCGTCGCCTGCAGCAGCAAGACTGGACTGACCTGCAACGCCGCGAACAGATGCTGAGTATTAATCCAAAGTTTGTGTTGCGCAACTATATGGCCCAAGCCTGTATAGAAAAAGCACAGAAAGGCGATTATAGCGAAGTACATAGGCTATTAGAGGTCATGCAAAGTCCCTATAAAGACCACCCTAAAGCTGAGGAATATGCGAGCTTGCCTCCTGATTGGGCGGGCCAGATATCCATTAGCTGCTCTTCGTAAAACTCCGATTTGAGCGTATCATATAGACAGACCCCAACGTCGCGATGGGTGAATCATTCAGCGCGAAAAAATTCAAGATGGGCTGCTAGTGTCTCGCTTTATCGACAATTGAATAATTGGTGAAGGACAATTCCAGTTTGAAGGCTATAATGGGGTTGAAGAATTCGTTTTAAGCGATACTAACAGTGAGACTGATGAAAAACATTACTGCCCTGATACTGCTCTTTAGTAGCCAACTTGCTGCAGCCGATATTTTCTGGTTTGTCCGCTATGCTGACAGCAGCACCAACTGGCAGTATGTCGCCAACTTCAGCGGAGGTATACTTATTATCTGTTTGTCGCTGACCGCTTTATGGCTGTTTTTAAGCCAGAGCAGAGCGCGACGCTACAGTAAAGAGCTAGAAGAGATCAGAACCCAACTGGAGTTGCGCGTTAAAGAG
>Ga0115006_10001106_pt1 | contig 16308 bp, 4 predicted proteins | sample ArcOceMetagenome_3_FD_88943 | JGI IMG/M metagenome (GOLD analysis project Ga0115006, IMG submission 88943) | Marine eukaryotic phytoplankton communities from Arctic Ocean - Arctic Ocean- Svalbard ARC20M Metagenome | ecosystem: Environmental > Aquatic > Marine > Oceanic | place: Arctic Ocean...
ATGATGTGAACTTGCAATGACATGGGCCGTCAGACACACAGATGCACATACACGTACACACGTACACACACACACACACACACACACACACACACACACAGAGTGAAGCAAGCGTTTTCAGGCGCAACGTTGCCACATGTCTACTCCGCCATGGTTTCGGGTTCAGGGTTTCAGGGTTTAATTTAGGGGGGTTTGGGGGTTAGTGAAGGTCCAGCAAGCGTTTCCAGGCGCACCGTTGTCGCATGCCCACTACTTTACTACCACGGAATCGTATTGTCTTTACCTCTTAGCATACTTACTACTGTTAATAGTACTCCGTCATACTCTGTCATTCACTTGGGTCCTGGTTGAATTGATGGGCGTGGTGCAGGTGTGCTTGGCAAGACATGAAGCTGACGCCATCCGCCTAGATTCCCGGCGCGCATATGCTCTCTACGAAGCCTTCCGCCCAGAGGTTGCGAGTGCGTGCGTGCCTGGGTGGCTGTGTGTGTGTCTGTGTGTGTCTGCCTGTCTGTCTGAGTTTGGGTGTCTGTGTGCCTGTGTGTCTATGTGTCTGTGTCTGTGTGTGTCTGCGCGTGTTTATGTGTTTGAGTGCGTGCGTGCATCTGTGTCTGGCTGGTGCGCTTAGCACGACCACACAGACACAGACACAGACAAAGACGCTTGCGCGGAGAGGTGAAATCACATGCGAAACAAACGCAGATTCCCGATGGGGCAGCAGGCTGGGGTGCGCCAGGGCAGCTTGCCTTGCGGACCATTGTTGCGCCGCTTGGGATGACTGTAGGGGGAACAGTGGCTGCTCGTGGAGAGGCGGGGGTTTCCAATGCAGATGTACGCGTAGGGGATGGCGGAGTCAGAGGGAGCTCAAAGGCGGCCGCTGTCAAGACAGAGGCTTGTGCGGACCTTGGGGGGGCAGAGCAACTTGGGGGGGCTGGCGCAGGACAAGATGATCCTCAGGCTGCTCGTGTGTTGCATGCCATTGAAGCAGCAGGCGCGGGCGGCCTGGCGGAAGAGGAGCTTGAAGAAATGGTGGGTGACTGTGCGCGCGCAACTGTGGAGCAGATGCAGCTCCAAGGCTTGATGTACGTGAAGGATGGGCGTTTGTTTTGCCTATGATATGCGAACACTCACCGCGCTCACCGTGATCCATTGCCTCTTCCGCACTCCGCAGCGCGAGCTGTTTCAGCGTCGGCCACTGCCACGGATTTGAGTTGTGTACCGGTAAACTAAATCCCAAAGCATGCGTCCTAGAACCTACACCCTAAACGGGCTTCAACTTTAAAGTTCGACTCGGTCCTCCAGCCTTCGCACACGGCACTGGTATGTTCAGAATTCATACAATGGTTTATTAAGTGCAAATAAAGGCTGGACCTCAGCTCACCCAAACTGCCCCTCGAGCTAAAATTTCAATGCGCAGAACAAAGCGGCAGCACGCTTGATCCAGAACGCCTGGGACAGGTCGGTGGGCATCTCAAGCATGAGCACGAAATTGGTCGAATGACCAGTCGTCGACAAAACACCGAACCTATCTAGCGTCTTGTACAAAGGACAGTAATAAATCGTGTTGAAGTCGGGGGTTTCACGATTGTATACAGGGTTCAGATGCAACATGGGGGCGTCGCAGAACAGTTCTTTGGGCACAGGATCGCAGAGCTTGTGCTCCTCGAAATCCCAGCGGCAAGCCTCCATATACATGCCATACAAAATGGTTCCATCCTCCGGCAATTCCGCAGTTTCTTTTGTGATGTCATCCCTCCAGAGGAACTCAAATGTGACCTTGTTGATTTCGTACTGATGCTTCCGGGCGAAGTTCTGTTTGGCGGCGGTGAGGAAGCCCTGCGGGAAAAAGAAGCCGGAAACCCAGTAGCAAGCTTGATGTCCCTCGTCCATCCACTTGTTCATGAAGGCCAACCTCATCTCCAAATCAATGAGCCACGATGCCAGGGGCTTAAGTGAGGGGTAAGCCTTTTTCGCCCAGCCCTTCGGGACTTGGTTGTTGAAGAGCGAGGTTCCAATGGCATCGAGTTCAGCCGACATTGCAACAGTCCCCTTCACTGCTTTTTGCAGTGTCTTGAGAGTTGAGTTGATGATCTTCAACATGTTGTTGAATCGCGTAAACTCCTGGACGATCACCGTGTTGAGCGACTGGTTGTAGTCTGTTGGATAATTGTCTTGACACTTGTGGAGGTCAAGAGCCGCTGGGATTCGAGTCAAGATATCCGCAGCGGAAGCCAAAATTTCAGCATCACGATTCCCGCCACCGCTTGCGGACTTGGGCTGACATTCTAGAAGGCACGCAAACAAATCGTACGACTCATTTTGCGCACACGTGATTTCTGCGTTGTCGTGCAGGCCGAATGCCTCCGGGGCGGGGTTCAGCGGGAATGTACGAATGAATTCTATGTATTCTTCGCAAGTCCCAAAGTCTGGAGCCCAATAGATGCCAGAATCGGAAAACTTGTGCTTCTTGTCCAATACCAGTGGATTTGTGAACGTCTCGACAATGGTCTTGAGCAATCTTCTGTCCTTGTCATCCGTCACGCGTCCACCATAATTGATCTCCGACTCGAGGTACTGAAGCACAGACCAAGGGATCTCCTCGTATTCGTTCAGGAAGTACCGGAGCTGCGTCCGACAGCAGTCCAGATCGCCAGTTGCAAACTCGTATGGCGTGTTCCAGCCCAGAGGACCAAATTTTCGGCGGTCCTGGACCACCGCATGCATGAAGCATATGCCAAACAGCAGCTTTCGAAACTCCGAGACCTTTGTGCAGTCATCAAGATAACCTGCTTCAAACGTAAGGTAGGTTGATACGACATTTGTTCTCAAGCCTTTCGGGGGCTCCATCACCACTTTGGCACCCTCCTGCAGGACAGCCACAGGGAAAGTCGCCGACGGCATGCTTGTCAACCAGAGTCGGAAATCTCGGTGTGCAAGCTCCGGGTCCAGATCCTCGACTATGCGTTCCAGAGTTGGCATCCAGCTGGTGCACAAGTGACAATTTTGGAGCAGGACCCAAGAGCCACGATCCTGACCATCCGTCAGCATCCTCTCTGCGATTGGTCCCTGGCCCTGACCCAGACTAACTTGATCCATCTTCTTGCCGAAGCCCATGTCGTCAGCAAACTTCAGGAGAGTAGCCGTTGGGTCAGCACCCGTGGACAAGATGAAAATAATTGGCATCGTGCAAGATGATGTCGCAAATACACCGGGCAGGTCAAAAGGTGGGGGTTCGATGAATCGGTCCCCCATTGCCTGCGCAACTGTATTCTGCACTGCTGGAATACATTTGTCGGGGCGCAATGCGCGCATGAAAAGACATTTCTGGAAGAAGCTGAGTTTGACCCACTCGCCCGGCAATTCCTCATCTTGCGGCGACGGAGAGTTGTAAATCTTCTTGAAAACCTCGAGATCATCTCCCGTGAAGGATTTGTCAAGCCCAACGAAATTAGGCAATTTAGAGAGGTTGCTAAGCTCGACCCAGGAATTGTCTGGCAGCCAATCGGCTGGCTTCTCGAGTTCCGTCTGGACTGACGTGGGGCCTGCAAGGAGGAATTTGTACTCGGCCTGATCGAGATTTCCATCTCCAGCCTCGACACGAGAATACATGAGGAAAGAAAACATAAGCTTATGCTTTTCAAAAAGACTCCTGCAGCAGGCTTGATAAACCGAGTAGGTGAAGTAGTCAATGATATTTTGCAAACGCTCGTCGAAATCATCGGAAGGTTCCGCATTATTGCAGCCCGACCTGTACAGCTTTACAAACCATCCCAGTGAGAACTGGTACATCGGGTCGATTACAGACATGTCTGCCACCGCAAAGTACAGGATCGTCGAGCGGAACGCCACTGGCGTGTACTTCACACGGGTCTCATCAATATCCTTTTCGGTAACCTCCGCTTCTTTCAGCTTCTCTGCTACCTCAGTAGAGGTCTTCTTTGACTCGGCCAAAGTGTTGATGAGCGTTTCATCCTCAAGAATATCTCCAGTAGACTCGGCGAGGAGTTTGAGGATGTTGCTCTCTAGCTCGGTCATCTGCTTATTCATAGCTGCACAGCTCACCACGAGCTGATCTTTCATTTGGGCGAGATCAGGCCTTTCCTCCTGCACGCAGGCGCCCAAGAGCTGCTGAACAAGACCGTCGGAAGTAATGCCGAAGTTGAGCAGAGTCACCTTGACAGCAGTCTCAGGCGTGTAGTACGGATTGCGCAGCTTCGACGTGATGTAGAAGAGGAAGTCTTCGTGCCATGGAACGGCGCTATCTCCAAGGTTGATCATCATCTGTCCTCCCTGCTTGTAGAGCTGCTTCAGCAACAGTGGTTCCAGGGAGGCGTCCAGCTCTTCCTGCACGTTTTCCAAGAGAAGGGGCTTACCGAAGCGAATTGCATTCTCGATGGTTCGCAACAAATCCTTGTCACTCAGCTTAATTACTGTCAATCCGTCCTTCGCATGCCGTGTCTTGATCCACTTGTTGGCCTGCGCCTCTGGATCAATCATCAGCGGCCATCGACGAGCATTCGATATGATGATACCGTTCTCCGTCGATAGGGCGTCGGCAGGCAAACCATCAATCCGCCATTGTCGAACAGCAACCGGATCCTCAAGCACTGAAATAAGGTTGCAACCAGGAGAATGTGGCACACCATTCTTTGTCATGCCTTCGTGCCATGATGTGTACATGTTCTCACGGTAATCGAAGGTGAAGGCTCCCATGTAGCCAACACATCCGGACGCCGCCAGCACATCGCCCACAACATTTGTGTAGTCGATATTGAATTGAGCCACTGACCCTTGCCATCGAATCTTCTCTCCTCCAAGTCCACCAATCAATTTATCAGCGCGATCCATCTTGACAGTACACATTTCGACCTTGTCTACAAGCGCTTGCTTCTCAGCAACTGCACCGTTGAAATCGGCTTCCAGCTTGGCAACACGGTCTTGCACCTCTTTCAATTCCTTCTGCGTAATGGCGAGCTTCGCTAAAACCTCGTCCAATTCCGCCTGGGCTTCTGCCAAAAGCTTCTTTTTCGGTTCAACCATTTTCGCGACATTATAGTATTTGTGCATCGCACATACCCAGAGGCAAATCGACGTGCAAGCCTTCGACACTTTTGCAATATTCGCAGGTGTAAAATCGGGGTTGTCAATGTACGGCTGCACCTTTTTGATCGTTCCTTCCTTGATGCTGTCTTTATCAAAGCTAAAAAGACTGTCCAGAAACTTAGCAGGATCATTTATCACTTGCTTCTTTACCAATCCCATGTAATCATCTATCTTCTTCATGGGGTCGTTGGGATCCTTTACTTTCTCTGGCTTGATTTCGAACAAAATGCAAACAGCCTCCATCACCATGACCACACCTGCAGGAGGTTTGCCCAGCGCTTTCACCTCAACAATGTCGTCTTTCTTCAGACTCTTCAATGAGGCCACTGCAGCATCTAATGCAGGCAGCGCTTCGTCAAGATCGCGCTGAGCATCATCAGCAATGGCCTTTGTGACAGTAGCCTTCTCGTTTGCCTTCTTCTCCTCTTCACCACATGCTGCTGCGGTAACCTCAGCATCTGCTTTATCCTTCGAGATGACAACCATCAACTCGTCTACTTCCTTGCTTTTCACCTGCAGGACAGGCTGCAATTCAGTCAGCTCGACCTGCATCACTGCAACCGTTTCCGCAGTACTGATCAGCTTATCGAGGCCGACTTCGAGCCTATACTTGGCCTTCATTACTTCTTCGGATTTAACCGAGTACAGATTGCGGTAGGTGTTCAACAACTCGAGATAACTTGTTGGGGTAACGTGGTTGTGTCGTGACATCTCAGCAAGATATTTACGAGACGCGGCAGCAGCACCAAGATGAATTGACGTACACATATCATAAACGCCCTGACGAATCTCGGGCGTCTCAAACTCAATGTCTGCCAGCTTCTGCTGCGCTACATTCATCAGTGCCTCATCCGGCCATTCCGCGAACCAATCGAGTGAGCAGCAGTTCACCATGGCAGGATACATCCTGAGGCGTGTTCTAAACGCATCACCGACCGGACTGAAGGCTAGGATAATGTGCAGGTTGCTCATTACACGCTTCAGGTAGTACTGCCAAATCACAGACTTCGTCTGGGGAAGATTTTGCGCTGCGAGAATGGGCCGCATGACGCCGTCAATCGCCGTGAGCTCATCGTTCGCATAGATGTTTGGAACATCACCGCTGTTCAAGATGCCGTTGATATCCTCCATGAAGAACTCCTTTACGATTTGCGTATCGGTAAACAGGAAAACAATAGGTTGGTTGTCGATGCCAGCGGTCTTGAGGCATTTCTTTAGGTCCTCGCGCCACTCGTTTTTGCCATATCCCTTGGTAATCTCAATCGAAAAACACTTGTAATCGGAGATGAAGGCGGCCAGTCTCGAGAGACTCTGCCTGCCACTGCCGCCAACACCAAGCAACAGCGCATTTCCCATGGGGTTCCTGATGATGCGGCAGATTCTGGAGACATGTTCGATCGCGTCCAAGAACATACTAAGGTTCATCTTCTTGGCAGCATTCTCAGCATTGTAGTCATCCAAGTACTCTTCCATCGTTTTTTGCAATTTGTGAATATCTGTGACACACTGATACAACTTGGGGTCAGCACCGGGTACAATGTAGTCACCGAACATCAAACGTCCGGTCACGAGTTCGCTATATTCCATACCGAACTGGGTCTTCACCTCGGAAACTAACAAGTTATTGAAGAACGTGCGATCTTCGTCGTTGATGAAGCGATCAGCAAAAACACGAGTGCATTCATGAATCCACAGACGCACGACATCTGAAGTGGCGTTCAGTTCCTTGACATCCGCACCCAGACATCCCTGGAATACTTTTGCAAGATCTCGTAGATTGAAAGCGTAGTGCGCCTTCGCAGGCGTTGGGAGCATTTCCTTTAGGACCGTTTTGAAAACATTGTTCGTCGCAGTGACCATCTGATTGGTCAGCGCTTTGAAGGCATCGATTTCAGGATTATTGGCAAAATAGAAGTTAATCCATGTCGAAGTAATGGTGGAGAAGATCGTTTTCAGCGAAAAGAGACCCATCTCCGGGAATCCTAAAATATTGAACTGCCGCATAATCCTGTTTGTCAATGCTGTGCGGCCACCGCCAGGAGGGCCCATAACGCCTGTGAACGAAATGTCCACAAGATTTCTGAACTCAAATGTCTTACGGTCGTACCATCCCTTGTAATCAAACCACTGACGCAGAATTTCAATAGGGGGCTGGGCTCCATACTCTTCTTTGGCAGGCATATTAAGATCATCAACGATAAATATCATGCACTTTCCCAGAGGTGGCCCAAAGATGCCCTTCCTGCGCTTATCCATCACTGCATCGATCTGGTCCTGGGTCATGTTAGCGCTTGTAGACGCAGAGAAGGCCATGAATTTCGCGATGAATTTGTCCGGCATGTTCTTGCCTAATTGCTCATTGGCCACCACGGACTTCCCAGTTCCCGTTGCACCGACGCACAAAATGGTGTTCATCTGCAATGCGAGAATCTCTATAACGTGTGCCGACCGCACAGTGTCCAGGGTCGGTACAGCAATTTCCGAGAACGGCGTCTTTGCATCAAGAACGAACTCTTTGCGAGTGCTGAACCAACCACACCACTTCCTGGTGTTGAGATAAAATTGCATGTCGTAGCAGGATTCCTCTTCGGTACCCGCACCCGGGATGACCGATGCACCAAAACCGCTCGATTCCGCAGTTTCGCGAATATGCTTGTCGAACTTGGGCCTGCTTCCTGCATCGCACGTAGCACCGATGGACCAGATTAAGGCAAAAATGAATGCCCCTTGAATCATGTCGTCTGGTTTTCCCTTGTCAACGTCCTCTTCTCCTTCTGCGGGAGGAGCGAGATATAACGCGATCTGGGCATCGATGAGCTTGAAGAGACCTCTCACAAGACAATTGTCGACGGTCGGGCAGATCTCCGTCAAATTTCTTCTCAGATACAACAGCGCAGATTCGACGAAGGCGTCAAAGAGTTTGTCAACTTTATCTCCCAAGTGCTTGAATTTTTCGTGCATTCGTTCGATCCAAGATGTGCACAGCACCTTTACTCCAAGGGCAGATGGCTCCACGAAGATCATGCCGCATCTGCTGACAGTGGCCGGAGAAGCAACGGCAAGATCTTCCACCTCAAACTGCATGCAAATAGTGGGAGAAAGCTTGATGATTTCCCCACTGACAAGACAAAGTTTTTTGTTGTCATCCAACACTGTGTTCATGTTCTCAATCCAGATCGCATCAACGGGTCCATCGCAAACTACCCATTTCTTGTCATCATTTTCTTCATACGTGCACCCACGTACAAGTGTCGACAAGATGCCATCAGACCATTCGGCTGTGTTCTCATCAAAGTTGCCGTACAGTTGACTCATGGTGATCGATTTGGGATTCATGATGTACCGCCTTGTCGTCTTGAAATTATTAACCCCGTCACATTCTGACAATGCCTCGGCCAAGATTTTGATTACCTCAGTTTTACCACCGCCGGCTGGGCCAACAAGCATGAGACCATGTCGAACCGTGGTGGTCTCATACAACTGGATGCATTTACCCGTAAAAGCGTCGACAGGCTGAAGGTTGTTTTTGCGGCTGCGGTTACAGATGGCCTCCATGAGCACACCATAATCAGCAACCGGCTCTTTGGTTCCTGGGAACAAATCGCTGATGATACCCTGGAACAAGATCAGGTCATCCTTCAAAAATTTGGGCCGATTTACGTCAAGCAGTGCACGCATGACAAGAGTCTCCTCGTCGCCATCAGGATTTGCTCTCTTCAGAAGGCCAGCTGCATTGATGACGCTCTTCACAGCGCGCATTCCAAAGTCGTAGTGATCCTGCGACGACAACTGTTCCGAAGATAGCGTGAAAGTGCCAACCATCTTCTTGGAGGACGGTCTAGGATCTCCGAATCCGAAGGAGAAGAGACAGATTTCGCCAATAAGTGCGTAATCAGGAACCATCATAGCCACAGGCCTGAAAAGGGCCTTGAGATTGTCCGGCAGCTCGGCCCTCCCGGCGTAACCAGGATTCATGGTGATGAACACTGCGTTCGCTTTATCCAAGGCAATATCCGAGCCTTCAAAAACAAACCGCGTCAATCCCTCCTTCACAGCGCTCTGGATGCAAATAACCTGCTGGGCAATAACGGATAACACCTCGACATTGATTCTGTTGAACTCATCAAAGCATGCCCATGCTCCTGAGCTGGCGAGTCCCTTGAAAAATTTGGCCATGTTGGCGGCCGTAAGACTATCACTGCAATTGTACACGACACACTGTTTCGCAAGGGCTTTCGCCAAATCTTTGGTTGTCTCTGTCTTTCCTGTCCCTGCCGGTCCCTGAGGAGCTCCCCCCAGCAAAAGATCCATTGCGCCGGTCAAGGTAATGTAGCACCTATCAGTGAGGGGTGTAATAACAAGACGAGGAGTGTTGCCAAGATACTCACATCCATAAGGGAACCATGCCTGAATTTGTCGTACAATAAGTCCAGGAGCTCCCAGCCCTGGCAGATCTTCCATATCCTCCCAGTAATATCGAAGCTGCTTTTGCCAGTCGAAGTCCTTAGGATCACCGATGCCATCTTCGCACATCTTCAAGGTCACGTCTCGAGCATGCACATCAATCGTCATGAGCGCTCCTAGCGTCATGGTGATCAGGAAGGGAGGATTAGAACGCACGATCTCAACAAGCTCTTGCAGCTGGGCGAGCATCTTATCGTAATACTTTCTGAGCCCAGCATTGCCTCCTTGGACCATGGCCTCTTCCATCTCGATTGACCAATAATATTGGCTGGCAGCGAGCACAATTTGACCTTGCCACTCCTGCACCCACTGCTTACGGCCACCGGCATTAGCTTTGTAATCGTCTGTTGAATTCTTTGCCGTGGTCTTGATAGCTCTTTTCATCATTGCCTCCACTGCATTCAACCAAAATTCAACGTTGCCCTTGACAGGCACCGGAGTGTCGAAGGGCACCTTTTCCTTCTCAGGAGAGTTCATGGCTGTCCAAGTCATCGCAGGACCCTCGCCGTTCCAATCCAATCTGTCAATGGCTTCGAATGCTTTGCCCAGATGCGGCTGAACAGCAAGTGGGTCACGCGCCTGCGAGAGGATTTCCAACAATTCCTCATCCGATAAGAAATAGAAGCGAGCAAAGCCTCCTCGCTTAGTTTCCAAATAGTCGGATAGTCCTTTTGCCACCATGTCTAGAAGTTTGTTGCATTCAGTAAATGTGTTGAGCATGCGCTCAGTGTTGCAAAGCTGCAGGGGTGCCGGAGTTTTAAATGCCTCCGCGGCGAATTTACGCCAGTTGCGATCGACGGTCTGGAAGCGCTTTGATTCGGTTGGCAGTTGTTTTTGAATGTCGTCGGAAGCAAAAATGGGCTCAAGATACATCCAATTCCTCTGGCACGCAAGCCACTGCTCCAAAATATCAGAGCAAATTTTGAGTCCCCATTCCCAGTTGGTAAGGCGCTCCTCGAATGGTCCTTTGAAGGGAGAAAAGGTCATGGCTTGAGACATGACAATATGATCGTCAAGCAGCTGGAAGGTTTCGTCCCAGCCTCCCAGGACGTACGTTCCTGACTCCCTGTATGCCTTGACCGATAGTTCAAAGCCCTTCCATTCACCCTCCATTTTGTCTAGTGCCTGCTCAATGCCAAATTCTTTGCCAGCAATATCACAGATCTTGACGATATCGTCGAGCTTGGACTGCAAGTTGAACTCCTCTAAACCCCTTCGGAGCGTGAAATTCTCATCGGGCTTCAACTCAAAGCCTAGTGTATCTGACAACTTTTGCCAATGGCGCTCACGCATACCAGGTTGCCTGAGAGCTCCAACTAGCGGGGAATATTCTTTGAATGCGTCGATCTCCTCTTTGATAGTCAGAGCAGCTTGCTGAATGTCTGGATACTTTCCCTCAAAAAACTTCGACGCCTTGAACACGGCACGGAAACAATTTTGCGAAACGGTCTCGACCTGCTCGGGATCCAACTTGTTGAACTCGCCATCCATCCAAACAGACTTGTTTGAAGCCCAGTCATTGGCTGCGGTCCAGAAGGTGGCGTAGGGCTCAAAGGACTTAGCAACTTTTGTTAAGTCGTGGGGCGGAGCGTTGTAGTCTGTCATTGGGCGCTCGAGCATACTTTCCCGAGAATTGAAAAGTCCACTCTGAGCGATGGCATCCTTCAGTTTCTGCTGGATACCAGCAACATTTTCGGCAATTTCCTTCACCTTTGAAAGGTCGCTGTACTTGCCAAATCCATTTATGATGTTTGTGACGGCCTGGATTTCTCCGGCAAATTCTTCTTGGGCTTCGATCATCTCCTGCTCGAATTTCTCCTTGTCTGACTTCATGCTTTGGTTGGCGTAGTCCAACGCATGAGAGATCTGCAGAGGGAGACCGTATGTATTCCATCTCCGCTTGGTATCGTCCTTAGCGTATTCGAACTTGTACTCATCCAGCAGCTCATAACTTTGCAAGACTTTGTGAATGTCTTGATCGATCTCGTACACAACTGTCGGAAGCTCTTGAACATACTCTTTCAGTGCTGTGACCGCTTCAATATCCTCGCATTCAGCCTTCAGCGTCTTTTGGCATTCCGTAGCGCGCTTATTGATCTCATCACATTTCAACTTAGTTTTTGCCTGTACTTCCTGCAAGAACATGTCTATCAGTTTTTGATAACGATTTTGCAAGGCTGTCCGGATGCTGTCGAGGCTAAGTTCGAATGCACCCACTTGGATCGAAATTGGAACGCGTTCTTCCACATGAGCTTTTTGCTCGAACAGATTCGTCAGTTTTTTTCTCAGTGCATCAGCACTAACTCCTTCTGTCATGAATTGTTGAACAAACTGTTCTGGGTCAGTGTTTAGAATCTCCTGAAACTCAACGAAGCGACCAATGTAGTCTTTCATAGGCAAAAGCGCAGTCTCCAATGCAACTTTCATTTTCTCCCGCAGCCTTTTGGCTCCGGGCTCCTCGGCATGCACGCTGGCTAGAATTGGTTTCGAGCTCCAGAAAATTTGATCTACGACCATCGGTTCCAGCTGCGGGATATTCGAAACGGATGCAAGAGCCTTGTCGAAAAGTGCAAGCGGCATTTCTACAAATTGTTCAAAGGGGATGGGCAGTCCGTTGCTTCCAATGTCGACAGTTCCATCAGGGTTCAAAATCAGCTCTAGCTTAAACAGCGGCCACTTCATGGGGCTGGCACCTGTGGGCTTGCTCTCAACCTTTCCAATATCTTCGATCGTGACCTCATAAGACACTGCTCCACAAATGAAGTTGCAATAGCTGGCCATCGACTCTTCAGTCATGGATCGCAACGTGTCCTGCATCATGAAGTTAATCATTGTCATGAACTTTTTGAGCTTGCTAATGTCGTACACCTCTCGCTTTGTCTCGTTCAAATTGAACCACCCCTTTCCAACATCCTTTAGTCCATTCCTCAAGCTGTTCTTCAACGATGTGAGCCACGTGTCCTTCAAGTATGTGGCAGTCTGCTGAATCGCCTGTAGCTCCATTTGTTCAAATTCGTCTGCTTTGGTTGTCTTGGTTGGATGGGGGGCAAACAGGCTCTTTGCCATAATGTGCTGGTTCTCCTGTTTCGTTTTCACGATGCAGGAGATGAGCTCGCCTTTCGTCAAAAAGGAGTTGAAATTGAACAGGCAGTATTGCTGGGCCCAATCGTGGGGAGGCACATCATTCGCCACGCCAACCTCTTGTGGTTCATATTTCATCCCTGGCGGAGCTACTATACCTTTCATCATTTCGTTCTCTACGGCGCTTGCGAGTTCTTTATCGAACACGATACGATTCATGGTGCGCGAGTATTCGAAATTCAGCTCATCAATAATGCCAGTTGTGTCGATACTCTTTTGGCGTACGCGATTCGTGTTCAGTGCAAGAGTCATGACACGATTCAGCTGCTCCGGAGCAAGCATCGGGACGCCTTCCACAGGCATGCTGTCAATGTACAAGTTGTACAGCAGCCCTTGATGCGCGACTTCACACGACTGTAGGGCGCGAACAATGCGCTTGGCGAAAATGAAAGGATCCTCACCCAGGAACATGATCTGCAGCCTCGGGAGCTCAGTGAGCTCGTGCGAATCAGCCCACTGCACCTTGTACATGTCATCGGGTTCTAACCGCTCGAGCACCTTGCAGGGGCGCCAGATCCCTTCCGGCATCGAGAACGCGCGCCCCGGCAAAAACTGAAAGACCCCATCCACCGTGCCGACTTTTGTCCATTCTTCCCACGTGCGTGGCTCAAAGTCCTTCTCGTCCATCATTCTGAGCGGAAGCACGGCTTCCTCCGAGAAGGCTTCTTTGAGCTGCTCCCGCGTCACGCCTTCAGCATGCAAGAGATGCCTGAAGCACCCAAACAATCTCACGGGTCAGCCAGCCGAACAGCAAACAACGGCAAGCCTCTGCAATGCAGTGCAACTGAGCGGGGAAGTACATGATGTCTTGGTTTGCAAAAAGGCGCTTGCGGCGCTCCACCTCCACCTTCAGGGGCACTTGCACGGAGGCCGTCACTTTGGGATCGGTCGAGTACGGCGGAAAGGGCTGCTGGCTCGGATCCTGCGGGAAGTACTGCGCCTTGTCCTGCACACGGGCAATCGGCCACACGCGCTCCCCGTGAGCGCCCTGCGCAGTTTCGGCGCGCGCGGCTGGGCGCTGGGCTGGGCGCGAGGGCGCGACCTGCAAGAACTGGAGTTGGTCCTGCACGGGTGCCTCGGGCCCCGACGGCTGGTGGCCGTTGGTCCCGTTAGTCGGGCTCCCACTGGTCCCGTTGGCCCCATTGCCCGGGGCCTGTCCGGTCGGCTCCGGCGCGGGCGGCGGCGGCTGCCTGCCAGCCTTGGGCAGCAGCTGGAACTTGCGAGCTGCCAGCACGCGCGCAGCCGGCACGAGCGCGCAGCAGCAGGGCGCAGCACCAGCAAGTCAGCCTCGGCGTGCGGCGCCAGGCCGGGCGTGCACGGATCGCGCGCCTCGCCGCGCCGCGCCGCTGCGGGCGGGCGTGCATGCCCGCGTCCCACCTTTCATCCTGCCCGGGCCACACCACGCGGGACGCGCCCACCGCACCGGTGGCTACACAGTCCTTACGCAGTTCGTGCGCCTGCTAGCCTCCGCGCATGTACGGCTCGCGCGTCCCCGCCGCGCCCCGCCGCCCGGCTGCCCTGGCGGTGCGCTGGCGGTGATGGCTGTGATGGCCTGGCCCGGACTGTTTGTTCCAACGGTAGGGCGTGTGTTGCCGGCAGGGGTGATTAGGGACGAGGGGTGGGTGCCAGGATGCATTATTTTCAGCCAACTATTGTAATGTTTTCAGAGTTTTTTTCGTCATTTTCGGTGCCCATCGCCGTGAGAGCTTGCGAGTTGCCGCCCCCGCCGGAGCGCGGGCGTTGCCGGGCGAGCAGTTGACCGCGCAGTGACGCCGGGGTGCCCGGGGCGGAGGGGGCGTGCGGGGGCGGGGGCGGGGCAGGCGGGGGCGAGCGAGCGGGGCAGGGGGCGGCACGGCACCCGGCGCGCAGTGCGCGCGATGCCGGAGATCAGCAAGGACAAGGATGGTCCGTTTCACCTGCGCTTTTGGATGCAGACCAAGCAGCGCAAGATGGGCATGTGCTACAACCATCTCCCACGCAACATCCCCGAGCTCGCCCACCGCATTGGGCTCTCGAAGCAGTCGCCGGCGGAGACCATCTGGCGGCTGCCCGCGCCGGACGAGAAGGAGAAGCCGCCCGACGAGATCGACATGAAGGGCAAGCTCGGGGCGGACGAGTGGAAGGCGTTCCTGCAGCGCATCAGCACCGAGGGCGACCCCATGGCGCTCTGCAACATGGGCTACTGCTACTTTAATGGCGCGAGATCGACAGTGGGCGTGATTTTTGAGGAGAAGGACATCGATGCGCCTCCCGGCACGTCGACGGGGACAGAAATAGCCGCTTTCGTGGAGGATCCGGGCGCCAAGTGGGAGCCCGAGTGGGGCCACCGCGCGATCGACCTTGTGCGTGCGGGGGAGCTGGAGGCTGGCGACCGCATCCTCAAGGTTGATGGCATGGACGTGACAGATGAGAACGTGTACGAGCTTCTCAACGCCGACGACATTCCGGGCTCCTCGCTCACGATCACCGTGCAGCGCAAGGCCGACGTCCTTGAGCACAGGCAGGACAAGCATCACAAGAGCCAGCCGCCGAAGATTCTAAAACTGTGCAGATTGGAGCGCATGGGATCCCGACGAGACCAAATCAAGCAGAAAGCGATAGACGTGTGGAAGAAGGCCGCGGAGCGAGGAAACGCCGGAGCGAGCTATAATCTAGGGTACTGCTACACGTTCGGCGTCGTGGTTAAGCAGGACGACCAGATCGCCTCAGATTGGTTCGCCAAGTTCCACAGGGCGAGAGTTCATGAACGTCTGTGCTTCCGACAGCACCAAAAAGCTCTCTGAGGCTCTGTTTGCATCCGGACCGCTGGACCGTTCAGTGCCTTCCAACTGTGTGTGCGCAGGCAATCTTGGGTGCGAAAATATGCTGCTAGGGCAATCTTGGGTGCGAAAATATGCCTAGCAGCATAGAGCCGCCGCGCAACAGGTGTAAATTTGTCTCTGTAAATAAGCTCTTTATTACGCACTTGCACCCCTCTATGGCTTTCAACCCGAGAGAACGCACAGCTGATCCTCCAGGCCACCAACCCCCTCTCTGGGTTAGTGGGTGAGCGTCACTCACTAACTCCCCAACTCCCTGCATCGCCCTTTGGGCCACCTCACGACACATCCCGAGGTTGTGTGACAAGAGAGTAGCTGGAGCGTCACTTCCGGGCCGGCGCTTGTCCACTTCCGTGCCCAGATGGATATCCCTGGTATCCCATGCCATACACAGGGCTGTATCCCTGGTACCCCATGCCATAAACAGCGAGATGCGAAGGAGCTACAGCAGCATCAGCACCTGGAGGCCACTGGAGCTCCGAGCATTGCCGCTTGTCCTGAGTAAACCCTTGCATGCCAGCCTGAGGAGCTGGATATGGCACATTTGCAAGCCCTTGCTGGTAGGGAAATTGCACGTGCGGTGGAAGAGCCACGGGCTGGTCTCCATATGGATTTGTACAGGTGTGGCCCTTCTTGGGTTGCCCACATTTCAGACATGTTGGCGGCCTGCGCGTTTTTACGGGCTTTGCGGGATTTGCAGCCCCAACCGACCCCATCGGCACCGAACCCACTGATCCCACTGATCCCACCGACGGACCTTCTGGCACATGACCAGCTGATG
>Ga0115006_10001107_pt1 | contig 16304 bp, 11 predicted proteins | sample ArcOceMetagenome_3_FD_88943 | JGI IMG/M metagenome (GOLD analysis project Ga0115006, IMG submission 88943) | Marine eukaryotic phytoplankton communities from Arctic Ocean - Arctic Ocean- Svalbard ARC20M Metagenome | ecosystem: Environmental > Aquatic > Marine > Oceanic | place: Arctic Ocean...
CCCTGTTTTGGGGAGGGGAAGAGACCAGGGTCTGCGGTTTCCCAAACCTTTTTGGGGTCATTTAAAGCTTGGGGGGGGGGGGGCTGCGATGAGCAGCGTTAGCGCGCATTTCAGAGCTTTGCTTCACTCCCCTTTCTTGGATTCTCACCTTCCCTGAATCACTCCGCCTCCAGGACCATCGCTGCTGCCTAGAAACTTATTTGGAAGATTCAAGAATCGAGCCAACCAATCCAATGTGACGACCTCCAATTCAGTGCAAGCAGGACTAGCAATCCAGTCAAAGCCCATGACATTCAGGCCAGCACAGAGAGTCTCTCCCAAGATGGCAGGGTAACTAGCATGAGGCTTGAAGTAGGCAAAAAACTTGTTGGGTGCCTCCCAGTTGGTCAGTCCCGGGAGAATCTTAGTATCAAGATCCGACATGATGGCCTCGTAGGGTTCAGGGGTAGTCGGTGCCGACGGGGGGAGAGCCTTCTGCAGATAATTGGGCTCTACCCTAGAGATGACGGGGAGGTCCTTGCACCGCTCGCGGTAATCAGATATCCATTTGAGGAGCTTTCCCCCCCACTCGTTGAAGTCCTGAGCTGTTGTTGCAGGATACTTGGCCGAGGAGCTGGAAGCCTTTTTACAGTAGGCATACACGGACAAGGCCGTCGCGGAAGCAATCGCAGCCACAATAGGTGTGATTGTGAGCGTAAGGGTCAAGCTGTTACCCTTCGTGGTAATCATAATGAGCTGTTAATGAAATGGCTCTGACTAAACCCTCTCTCAGGTCTTTTCTGCAATCAGGATCGATCGAGCGTGAGTAGAGTGAGCAGGGCAATGTATTAAAGTTTTCAAGTTGATAGTGTTAATTTTTTCTAACAGGAATTGCTTCCTGATATTCACTCTTGCTTCTTCTGTCCTATCCGATACTCTGAGCACGTGTAAGTCACTGCAAAGTCTTTTTTTAGACCCTCTGCCCTTTCTCCTCATCGATCAGCATGGTCACCATGTCCTTGGCCTTTCGCCAGATGAAGGCGATCATGTGGAAGAATGTCCTCCTGAGGGCTACAGCCCCCGTTTCGACCATCGTTGAGATTTTGATGCCCGTCATGTTCATGCTCCTTCTGACTTGGATCAAGACACTTTCCAATGACTTTGATGCACCCCCAATTTCTTTCGGGTGTGGCCAGACGTACCCATGGAACTACGCCACGAGTCCTAACGATATCTTGCCTGGCGGCTCTTTGGGCCAGTGTCTCCAACCTCCCGAAACCTGCGACCCTCCTGGTGGTGTTGACACCTACTACAAATCGCCCTTAACTTTGAACGGAGTGAAAACCTACAACAACTTAGGATACGTTGCTTCGGCGGTACAATTAGGATTCTCTTGGTACTCTTACACTGTAGGTGACACCTCTCCTATTTTTGACAGCTCTCCTTATTTTTTACATTCCCCTTCGCCTTCCTTCGTCGCAATGGGAAGGACAACCAACGCCAAGATTGCTATCTTGCCTACCACAATGTCCGAAGATTTGACGACTGAGGCTACGCGCTTCCAGGATTATTTGGAAAACATGCTCTCCAACGCCGGTGTGAACCCCAAGAAGCTCAAGGCCTTCACGTCTGAGGCCGCCCTTGAAGATTATGTGACTGATATCAATTACGACAACGTCGAGAATTTGGATGACAAGATCGCTTTTGCCATCGTCCTGAACTCTGTGGACCCTGAGTCTGCCAAGTTCGACTACACTATCAGGGTCAACTACACTGCACCCCTCGACATGGGGCAGGACATGGTGCCCAACATCAATAACAATACCGACATCCCTTCATCGTACTCGGCAGCGGCCGGCGGAGCCAGTGTCAACTTTATCCTTCCTTCGACCAAGGATTTCACTGACGTTTTGTCCAAGCCCTCCACCTCCAGCTACTTTTACGGGTACGCATACTCGGGCTTCCTGGCTCTTCAAGAGGTCACTGACGAGTATTTGATGAGTTATGCTAAGGCTACCGCAAACGGAGACGATGTGGACGCATTCGTTGTTTCCGGAACCCCCACCGTCGATACCAAGGTTTCTATGACGCTTATGCCAGAATACCCCCTTTCCACCAACAACTTCCAGGATATCATTGGGTCGGTTCTTAGCCTCTTCTACATGCTTGCATTCCTTTATCCCTTCTCCAGGTTCATCAGGGGCCTCGTTCTGGAGAAGGAGGAAAAGATCAAGGAGGGCATGAAGATCATGGGTTTGTCAGATATCGTGTACGGTTTGTCGTGGCTCTTTACTTTGACCATTCAGTCTTCTGTCACCACGCTCGGGATTCTTCTTGTCACTAAAGGGTCCGTCTTCGAGTACTCGGATGATGTTGTTATCTTCATCTACTTCTTCGCCTTCTCTGTGTCGGTGGTGATGATGACGTTCCTCCTGGCTACCTTTTTTTCGAAAGCAAAGTCGGCTGCCATCCTGGGAACCATCATCTTCTTCGGGAGCTACTTCCCCTACTTCGCAGTGAGCGGCCCAACCATGTCCACGTCTGTGAAGGTGAGTTCGTTTAGTGAAGAGAAAGAGTTTCCGCCCTCACAGACACTAAAACGTCATTCCTGCCCTCGCTTTGCTTGTTACAGCTTCTCTCGTCGCTCCTCGCGCCCACAGCTTTCGCTCTAGGAGCCGACGTCATTGGCAGCCTCGAGGGTGCCGGAATCGGAGCCACCCCGTCTACCTCCTTCGACATGTACGACAACTTCTCAGTCTTCTACTGCATCTTCATGCTCGTCGTTGATTCGGTGTTGTACGGACTCCTTGCTGCGTACTTTGACAAGGTGCTGCCTTCAGAATATGGAACCCAGCAGCCCTGGCACTTCCCCTTGACTTCTCTTAAGTCCATACTCTTCGGCAAGGATGGGGAGGGCGAGTACACCACAGCTGACCTGCACCAGCCTCTTCTCGACCAGCTCGAGGGGACCGTCAGCAATGCTGAGGTCAAACAGGAGGCCGTAAACGGTGATTTAATGAGCCAGATCACCGAGAAGAGGACCGTGAGCATCAGGAGCTTGAAGAAGGTCTTCAAGACAACGGGAGAAGATAGGGTTGCTGTAAACGATTTGAGCATGGACATGTTCGAGGGTCAGATCTCAGTCTTGCTCGGGCACAACGGTGCGGGAAAGAGTACGACAATATCAATGCTCACAGGCCTTATCAACAGCACTGCGGGCGAAGCCTTCATTCGTGGGAAGAAGATGACCGGCGATATGAAGGAGATCAGGAGCTCGATGGGAGTCTGTCCTCAACACGACGTTTTGTTCGCCGAGCTCACCGTCGCGCAGCATCTCAGGATGTTCGCGACCTTCAAGGGAGTCCACTCGAGGGATGTCGATGACGCGGTGCAGACCACAATCGCCGAAGTCGGACTGACCGAGAAGGCCAACATCGCGTCCAAGCAATTGAGCGGAGGAATGAAGAGGAAATTGAGCGTTGGAATCGCACTTATTGGCGACTCCAAGGTTGTCATTCTCGACGAGCCGACGAGCGGCATGGACCCATATAGCAGAAGGAGTACGTGGAATATTTTGCAAAGGAACAAGGCGGGAAGGATTATTCTCCTTACCACGCATTTCATGGACGAGGCCGACATTCTCGGAGACAGGATCGGCATTATGGCGCACGGTCAGCTGCAGTGCATCGGATCTAGTATGTTCTTAAAGTCTGCGTACGGAGTGGGCTACACTTTTACGATCGTCAGGACCAACGGAAGCACGGACGGCCAGTCTAAAGCGATCGATGCTTGTGTGAAGAAGTACATTAGCAGCGCTGAGCCACTTTCGATGGTTGGGTCAGAGCAATCCTACAGGCTCCCGTTTTCTGCGTCTGGTACTTTCGTCGAGCTTTTCGAGACCATGGAGACTGAGAAGCTGAAACTTGGGATCAGCAGCTACGGCATCAGTGTCACGACCCTCGAAGAGGTTTTCATCAGGGTCGGTAAGGGCATTGCCGACGAGAAGGACAGGGAACACTTAAGCAGCATTGCCAGGAGCAGCAGCTTGGTTGCAGCCGGAGAGGTGGATGCCGCTGCCGGGAAGGAGGAAGGACAAGTCAAGTCTCCCCTTCTGAGCGAGGCGGCCGTGGAGGAGAGCGGGTCGGCCTTTATCTCATCTGTCACTGGGAGGCTCTCAGAGCGGAAGGTGTTCTGGACCCACACCAAAGCCCTTCTCAGGAAGCGTGCGATCTACGGCATGAGAGACAAAAAAAGTTTCTGCTTCCAGCTTGTAATCCCCACGGTTCTGGTCCTCTTGGGTATGGTCCTCCTGACTATCAGCGGGGGGATTGATCAGCCTTCTATCAATTTGTTGACCAGCGGAGGAGAATTCAACAAGGACTTCGCGGAGGTGTTGAGGAACCCCATGCCGGTGTACGTTGAGAACGGGAACGCGAACACTGCAGGAACTGAAATTCTTGCCAACCTCAACAGCATTTCCAACAGCGACAACACGGCCAAGGATGTGACTGAAGTGGCAGGTGCGGCAGACGACGCTTTCTATGGTTGTGCCACTGGCCCCACGCCCCTCCATGACATGAGCAACTACTTGATCAACACGCCCGAAACAGACTTAAGCAAAGAGCAGGGCGCCTCGCGCTATGGCGCTGTGACCATTGCTGACACCGGATCTGACGGAAATACATTTGCGTACAACATCATGGTCAATGCAAGTTCTGTGCAGGGGCCTGGAATTTTCATGAACTTGGTGAACTCTGCAAGTCTAATGACTCTGGTTGGGAGCAGCAATGCGCAGATCGTTACCAACAATCACCCACTGCCCCCGACCAACAAGGAAAACTCTTTCAGTCAGACCGCTGATGCCTTCACCGCCGCGCTTATGGTCATGATTGCGTTCTGTTTCCTACCCGCAAGCTACGTTATCTTTGTCGTCAAGGAGAGGGAGGTCAAGGCAAAACACCAGCAGATCATCAGCGGGGTCAGCCTTTCAGCCTATTGGTTCGCAACCTTTGCCTGGGATGCTGTGTCGTACCTTGCTCCTTTCACGCTAACTATGGGACTCATCTATGCGTTCGGAATTGAAAACTACACCACGGGAGACGGGGGAATTGCGTGTGCTGTGCTCTTCCTCCTCTTCGGTCCCGCTGTAGCAGGTTTCACGTACATCTCGTCATTCCTCTTCAAGTCCCACTCCACGGCCCAGAACATCATTCTTTTCCAAAACTTCGTCACCGGGCTTTGTTTGATGATCACAAGCTTTGTCTTGAGTTTGATAGATTCGACAAAGGAGATCAACATGAAACTGAAGTGGATTTATCGTCTCTTTCCCGGGTTCTGCCTTGGGGACGGGCTGGTCCAGCTCACGTTCTGCCAAAAGGGCAAATGTCCTACGTATCCGGACGGAGGTTTGAGGTGAGTCTGTGTTTGTTGAGAATAAAAAGGGCGTAGTAGTAGTAGGTACCAAAATATCCCCTGCTGACTCTTCTTCCCCCCATCCTTGCTTGCAGCTTTGCCGAAACTCAGGGTGCGCTGGAGTGGGACGTCACCGGCGGGGACATTACGTACCTCGCAATCGAGATCGTTGCGTATTTTTTGATAACGTGGGGCATCGAGTACGCCATGTCGTTCCCATCGTTACTGGATTGTTTCTCCAAGTTTACCACCAAAGATCCCGGAAATCAGGGGGATGACGAGGCCGATGATGAAGATGTCAGTATTGAAAACCAGAGGGTCGTTAGGGGTGATGCAGATGGAGACGTCGTTGTTTTGAAAGAGTTACGCAAGGTCTATGCGGCAAGCACCGGCCCCAAGGTTGCTGTCAAGGGTTTGAGGTGAGGCGGAGCAATGGGCGACGAGTAATGCGATGAGCTATGAGCAACCGCGTTTGCGCTATAATTCTCACCCTTCATCCCAAACTCTTTTACGATTCGCTTCGCTCGTCGCAGCTTCGGGATACCGAACGGCGAGTGCTTTGGTTTCTTGGGTATCAACGGCGCTGGAAAGACTACGACGTTGAGCATTTTAAGCGGCGAGTTCCCACCAACTTCAGGGACGGGGTTCATCGGGGGCTACGACATTCGTGGCGATCAGTCTCTCATTAGGAGGAAGATCGGCTACTGCCCCCAGTTTGATGCGCTTCTTGAGCTCCTAACCGTCGAAGAACACCTGTACCTTTACGCCAGGATCAAGGGTATGGGAGAAAGGAGTATTCCGAGAGTTGTGCGGGGAATAATGAGCGACATGGATTTGCTGGATTTCGCTAACAAAGCAGCGGGCAGTTTGTCGGGCGGAAATAAGAGGAAACTCAGCGTCGCCATTGCCATGATCGGCGGACCCTCTATCGTGTTCCTTGACGAACCATCTACAGGCATGGACCCTGTCGCGAGACGTTTTATGTGGGACGTGATTGCTAACATGAGTACAAAGGAAGGCAAGTGCAGTGTTATCCTTACCACCCACAGCATGGAGGAGGCTGAGGCTCTATGCTCTAGGATCGGTATCATGGTGGCTGGGCGACTCAGGTGTCTAGGTAGCGGACAGCACCTCAAGGCTAGGCACGGGAGCGGATACGAGGTCGATATTAAGATTGATTCCGTGCCTGCGTCCGCGGTCTTGGATGCATTCACTCTGCTTGCGAGGAGTAGCGCCTTGCCCGTCGGCAGCTTCGCTGAAATCCCAACGCACGTCGCAACCAGCTTCAACGCAAAGGGCAAGGGTCCGATCTACAAGGACGAGGCTGATGCCAAGAACGTTCTCATCAATTTGAGCCTGGTGAGGGTCGACTTACAGAACTTGGAGAGGCTTTGTGGGATCATGGGGAAGCCGGGAAGATTTAGTCAGATCGGTCCCAACAGATCTGGCAGCGCTCTCTACGATATGCACATGGTGACCGGAGATGTGCAGGTAGCGAGCTTCCTTGAGTGGTGGATCCTCGAAGACCTTTTCGAGAATCTGGCAGGGTTTTTTACGGAGAACTTCAAGAAAGCGAAGTTGGTGGAACGATCTACATTGGCCAGCTGCCGTTACCAGGTTGCTGACGAGGGACTCACGCTGCCCCAGATCTTTGGCGTACTTGAGAAGAGCAAGAAGGGTCTCGGGATCCAGGAATACAGCGTGGGGCAAACAACGCTGGAACAGATCTTCAACCAGTTTGCTGGAAGCACCAACAACCCGGAGAATGCGGAATGAAATGAGAGGGGGGAGAATAGATAATTTTGAGTTGATAGCAAAACCTCGATCAATTTACATCTTCTGCGAAAATGAGAGATTGGTAGATGATGGCGAGGAGCGAAGTGGTAAGCATAAGATTGCTCGTACAAATTGTGGCAATAGAAAAACGTTCTGGTGTCGCTGTCATGATGCCTGCTTTTCTCACGCACCTCTTTCACCATCGAAGATCCAAATTTACCAAACTCAACAAATTTAAATTTCTAGTCTCCCATAATCAAATTCCCCTCTCCCTTCCCCAATCCTACCGCTCTGTGATATAGCTTTCACATTCGAACCCGTTCACCCTACCTCTCACCCAATTATTAAGAATCCCCTGATCAACTGCTGGGATTCCTAGGCTATTTTACCAGCTTAATTATGACGAAGAAGTATGGATTCGAACGTCAGGATAGTAATAATCCCATGAGGTCCGGGAAAAACGCCAAGGACAACATGTTTTCGTTCGATATAGATACTTCCAAGGCAACTCCATCAAGGCCCACGAAGATGACCAGAATGGAGGGACAATTCCGAAACGCCTGTGGTTGCTACAGTGTTTCCAATACTTTTCTTATCGTCGGTATCTTCGCCGCCGTATCCGTCGCTGGCGTCACGGGCGCGTACTTTGCAGGAATGTTCAGTCAGGCAATTGACCCGTCCTCCTCTACAAGTCCTATCAATGTGAAGGGAAAGACAACCCTGACGGTTGCTGGTAGAGATGCACTGTATTTTCTCGAGCAAATTTTAGATGATGACAGTGCGGTACCCGCCGCACGGTCTTACAATGGCTATGACTGGGAAGGCGTCCAGCCTCTTAATCTGAAGTTCTCTTGCAGCACCAATTCATGCGAGACCGAGATCCCGAAAAGGGGCTCGTGGTACGTGAGGGCGATTGATACGTCGCACCTTCCTTCGTCGCCCTCTGCTCCAGCCGCGCGCTTCCTCAACCAGGCCACGTTCGGAGCAAGAAGGGCAGATGTGGAAGCGTTCAAGAGTCCCTCCGAATGGATTCGGGATCAATTCGATATGTCCGCTTCTCTGCACCGCAAATACTACAGAGGTAAGGTGGACCGAGGGGCGAAGCGACGAACGAAGGCAGCGAGTTGCATAATGTTGCTCTAATTGATGATCCGACCCCCTACTTGTCGCTTCGCTCATTGCAGAACGCAGTAATTTTAGGCTTCCCATGACTGGGATGGACGTTGGAGATATCCGCGGTCCCTGCGAAAACAACTCAAGATGGCACCAGTTCGCATTCACAAATGCCGACATTGGGAAGGAAGTCACGTTTGACTCGTCTGGATCAGTTACTCTCATCTTAGTTAATGGCGAAGTACGAACCGAAATGGATAGTGAAAGTATGAACTTCGGTACCACTTCGCCCGTCGTCATCTGCGCCGTCACTGAGACTTTTGAGGGCCAAATAAAATTCGGTTCTGGATCGGACTGCAGCGGAAAAACCAAAAACCAGCTTATTAAATTTGACGTAACGGCTCCGCCAGCTGATAGCATTGTTGTGACCGCGCCAGAGAGCAGTTTTGTCGACCTAGAAAAGAGGAGAGACTACGTGAAGCTTCTGTCTAGCTCAACTGCAAGAGAGTCGTGCCCAACAAGAACTGATGTGACATTGTTCGCGTTGGCTGAGCCAAACAACTACTACGTCTACGACCCAAGGGTGGACAGGTTTGATAACGAGATCGAGAACCCCGCAGTAACATGTTCTTCTACCGTGAGAAAGAACTTTGTTAATAAGCAGACTTGCGTCACCGATACTTCTGCGTGCCAAGATAGATACTCCGAAGCGGCTGTTACCCTGGACTCGACCACAATTTTGAAATTCTATGCGTTGGGTCAACGTCACGTGCACTACGTTGAAGGTCTGACGACAATCGACCTTGCATCCCCCTGCAAGGCTAAGCAATCGCGCTGGCTCAAAATTGGTTCTGCCAGCTCCTGTAGTGATGACGCCACTGATGCCACGATCAAGTCAGTCGTGGAGGCCGCAATACTGGACTCGTCTGACGCTGGAGGTGACATCGTGGACATTAATATCAAGGGAGACTGTTCAGACAGCTCTGATTCTGCTGTTGGTGCGGTCGTAGCGGTGGGTAGCAGCTGTTATGAGCACTCCCACCCTAACGAGCACGATATTTATGACTTCACCTATTGGAGTTTCACTCACCCAGGAAATCTTGAGGCATTCAAAGGGGGGCGTGTGAATCCGATTGCGCAAGTTGCCCTCGACTTGAATCCGAAGATGGCTTTCCCCTCGTGGCACCCGATCCCTCGCTGGGAACAGGCATTGCGTGAGACCCAGCGTAACTCGTTGAAACGACTCGGTCGCCTTGGTGACACGATCGACTTCAACGAACTCCCCGAAGAAGTTCAGATACCGGAGATCGCTGACCACTTCGGTGCCATCGTGATGACTGCTGAGGAAGGTGGCTTTGAACTTTGCGGCTCGCCAGGGGAGGTGTCGGAGGTTCCAGCTCTGGGAATGCGCTTTGCTACTGTAACTATGGATCAGAACGATTCAGGGAATCAGGCAAGTAAGCTCTCCGATCAACGCCACGCTGCTAATGAGGCAAAGGAAATGGTGTGGACAAACCTGGCTTTACGAGCAAGCGACCAACTCCGTCAACGCGTTGCATGGGCGCTCTCCCAGATCCTAGTTGTTAGTGCCGATGGGGCTGGCGGCAATAACGAGAATGAGAAGTTCCTTGCATATTACGACATTTTCGTGCGCCATGCGTTTGGAAACTACAAGGATGTGATGCGTGAGGTTACTTATTCGCCAGTCATGGGATCGATGTTATCCTACACGGGCTCGAGGAGTTTCGCGAGCATGCTCAAGTCTACAGGAAATGAAATCTATCCCGATGAGAACTACGCACGCGAGCTGATGCAACTTTTTACAATAGGACTATTCAAGCTCAGAATGGATGGGACGCGTGTCCTTGGAGCCGACGGCAAGCCCGTGGAGTCCTACGACAATGACGAGATCATCACCTTTGCCCGCGTTTGGACGGGCTTTCAAAGACAGGATTCTCGCGGAAACATCGAGATGTCTAACGGAGATGGATCAACAAATAACATTGACCCTATGAAGATCCAACGTGACTTCCACGACGTCTTCCCCAAGGCAGACACAGTGGGAGGCTACCTTGGTGACACCACGGCGCTTTGCGAAGATATCCTCGGCTACAGGAAAGCCTTTCTCAAGAAGGGCGCAGTTTACCGTTACCTCGGGAGATCCTCCCAACCCGTTATGCAGTATGATCACAAAGACATGGCGACCCATGAAATTTATTTGTCGAAGAGGAAGAAAGTTTTGAAACAAATGGACTTGGACCCTGTTGATTCAAGCCTGTACGCCGCCCTCTGTAACAAGGACTCATCGGGGAAATGTCAGTTCAAATCAGAAGCTGTTCTCGACGTGGGCATTCAATGCAATGGCCATGAGTGCCTTATTCAGCAGCCGAGGGTCGTCAGGCTAAATGTAACCTCAAGCACGGGGGAGGTCCTTCCCACTTTCTTCGAGTATATCAGGCCGCCCTGCGTCGATCTCATGTTTCCAGAAAATCCAACCTTGGTTACCAACCACAACGGGGTTCCGCAAGCGTGCGCGAACCCCAAAGTCCCTGCCGCTGTCGCGACCTGCTGTCCTGACAGTACTACGAGGTGCTGGACGAGTGCGGGCGCAGGTCCAGAATTTGTCTACCTTGGAGAACGCGTCACACAGAAGGAGGCCGTAGCTAGATGCGAAAGGAAAGGTCTGAACGCTATTTCCTTTAGCAAAACCGATTATGACTACAGCAATACGTTCTGGAACCATCAGCCATGCCACGTACAGATCCAGGTCAACCCCGATGGCCTCGTTGCCCGTGTCGATGACATGGACGGCAGTGGTCTTCAGCATGTTAAGATCGACAACCGTAACTATTTCCACGTCCATTGGAAAGGAGGCGTGTTCCCAAAGGTGGAAGATAATTGCCGCGTTGAGGCGCTGCCACCGAGGGTCAACGAGACTGTCGCCCTACCTCCCTGTAGGCTGCACGTCCGTGACCACGGTGGCTCCTCCTGTCTCTGTAACATTACCGTCGATCATTCGATCCCTTTCGATAGCACCTCAAGGCCCACGCGAGACGAGATTTTGTCAACGTTGAGCATTGGTTCCGTCGTTGACGCAGCTTGGACCGCCTCCGATCTTGGCGAGGTTCTTGCTTACCAGGATTCGGACGGTGGTATCGTCTCTTTTGAGGTTATTGGTGGTGCGGGACAGGTGAAGCACCTCAAGAATTTGATTTCCAGCGTAACTCTTGAGAGAAGTTCTCTCGGGTTCCGCAATCCACCCCATTTTATGAGTCTCACTGAGCCAACACAGCGCGATGCCGTGGATGACGTTGACGCGTTGCTTGATCACCTGTTTTATCACCCCAACACGGCTCCTTTCATTTCGCATCGCTTCATCCAACGTTTCACGACTAGTAACCCTTCACCGAGGTACATCTCTTCGGTTGCACACGCTTTCAAGAGCGGATCGTTTGAAGGTTTTGGCTCAGGAGACTATGGGGACCTCGGTGCGACTATCGCAGCCGTCCTGCTTGACAGGGAAGCTTCGACGCCTTTACTGGATGCCGACCCTCATTTCGGTTCGGTGCGAGAGCCGATCATAAAGATCCTGCACCTCCTTAGATCCATGGAGTACGCAGGTTTAGACGATGAAGAGGTTGAGCTGAGGAACATGGAGGACGTCATAGGGCAGATGAGCTGGGAATCTCCAACAGTTTTTAACTACTATGAGCCAAGCTTTGTGCCACACCAGCTCGCCTCACATAGGATAACGGCACCTGAAATGCAATTGTTGAACGCCCCGTTTACAGTTTCGTGGTTGAATGGCGTGACAAGTCTTATTAGGTACGGGCTGACGAGATGCTGGGGAGGGTTCGATTTCAATGGGAGGACTAATTGCGGCGATGTAGACAAGAACAAGAAAAAGCCCAGCGAGGTCACCGGCGTAGCTGGAAGCCTGACATTTCTGCCAACCCCGCTTCCTGAGCCCGTTCAGACGGCGGCACCGGCGGCAGCCCCCGCTCTCAAGAACCGGACATGTATTAATGACGAGACGTGGGTAAGGTTCAACTTCGATACAAATGCCTCTTATTCCGGCCAAGATTGCGAGTTTGCGGGGGAAAGAAGAGCTCTCGGCCAAACGTGGGTGTGTGACGAATTTGGTACTTCAATGATTGATCAGTTGGGAAGGACTGACTGGGAGGCGTGTCCAGTGGCTTGCGGTTCATGCCCGGCTGTTGTTGAAGGTCTGATCAGGGGAGAGCAAGCTATTGATGAAATGAGCCTCTTGTTGACGGGAGGACGTCTTTCTGACCACGCTCGTCAAATTATCGTCGCTGAGTACGAGAAAGAACTCTCGAGGTACGGCGATGAGGAGAAGGCAATGAGGGTCGCGCAGCAGCTCTTAGTGATCACGCCCGAATTCCACTCAACGAGTCTAAACGATATTAAGGATGAAGGAGGTATGAGGGAGGTGGTCGAGGAAGAGGTGGCCAAGGTTCCAAGCGATTACAAGGCAGTCGTGTACTTGATGATGTTTGGGGCGGCAGATAGTTACAACTTCATTATCCCCCACTCGGGCTGTGGGGAGAAGGACATGTACGAGAACTATGCCGGTGTTCGTGGGGGCGTGGCGCTAGGCAAAAACGAAGTGCTGCAAATTCCCGCTAATACAGAGCAAGTCTGCGATACCTTTGGTCTCCATCCCAAGTTCAAGCACTTGAAGCAGATGTACGACGATGGGGATGCTTCACTCGTGGCGAATGTTGGTGTTTTGACCGAGCCAATCACTCAGGAAGAATTCCAAAAGAAGAGCGATAAGCGTCCCCCTTCACTTTTCGCGCATAACAGTCAGGCCCAAGCGTTGCACACGGCGCAGCCGCAGGATCCTACGGGAAGTGGGTGGTTGGGAAGGACCAAGGATGTTTTGGTAAGGAATGGCCTCACTGTGGGCTCGTACTCGATCGACGGGAATGCAAAGGTACTTGAAACCGACGAGAGTAGCGAGGCTAATGTGATATCGAGATTTGAGGGCGTCGTGCCGTTCGACCCAGGAGGGCAGATGACAAGGCTGTACCCCGCGATAGCCAACCTGATAAACGCGAAAGGATCCAGCTTGCTCTGTGAGACTTACGCGTCGTCATTACAGACCATCTTCGATAGAACTGAGAAACTTGAGGACGCCCTCAAGGACGCAGATGTGACTCAGGTGAGCGATGGGGCGAGGACCGTGTATTGCATAGCACTATGACTAACCACCCTTCCCACGCTCGCATCGCTTCGCTCCGTCAGGATTATGGAACGACCCGTCTTGGTCAGCAGTTTGAGCAAGTGAGCAAAATCATCAGGGCGAATCAGATTAAATTGAACAACGAGAGGGACATTTTCTACGTGTATATCGGGGGGTGGGACACCCACACAAATCTCGGTGACAAGTTGGGCGATCTTCTCGAGGAAGTGGATGGGGCGTTGGAGGCTTTCACTAATGAGATGAAATTGTTGGAACTCTTTGATAACGTAGCTGTCGTGAGCGCGAGCGACTTCGGGAGGACCCTCACCGATAATGGGGTGGGCACCGACCACGCGTGGGCAGGCAATCACTTCATCCTCGGAGGAGGGGTCAAGGGAGGGCACGTCCATGGAAAGTTCATCGATGAGTACAGCGAAGAGGGACGCCAGAACATCGGGAGAGGAAGGCTGATACCGACGACGCCGTGGGATGGTTGGTGGAACAGCGTCATCCGCTGGTTCGGGGTTGACAACGACGAAGACGTGGCACACGTCTTGCCTAATATTGGGAACTTCCCCAAGGATGGCGTAATGGTCCTGGAGAGAGACGCAGTGTTTGATTAAATAAGTAGGATTGTAAAAGAGTATTTTCGCATCATTTATGAAGGTTCGATACGAGATGAGGGGGACACAGGAGCTCTATTTTGCTGCGATTGCCAAAAAATGCAAAAAAATGAAGCGAAAAAAGCATTTTCCCAAAGAAAGTATATCCTTTTAAGCCTATATGTGAATATCTTATACTCTTAGACGAATTCTCAAATAGTCAAAAGTACCTCAATGTACATTTAGAAAAATTGTCAAATTTGACCTCTCAAGTATAAATATAAATGACAATATAGGAATATAATGCATCATTTGTATGATGCATATATATACATAGAATAACATAGTACAAAATAATAAATTTACAATACTCAAAAATACTTCAGAAAATATATAATATATATGATATCCCAATTAACACACATTAATAGACAAATATTATATAATATACTTAATGAAACATAAATATGCCCGATAATATCACTTTCAAAATCTCTTTTTATGAAAAATTTGACCAATTTCACCCTGCAGCCTTTTTCTCCCCGTAACTTTCCCCTACACTACGAAAAACATATTCTAATTACGTCCCACGCTCTCTCCCACACTCATATACCTTCCACCCCCACCCCCACGCCCTCCTTCCTCCCTCATCAGGCCTCCCTTCACAACTTATTGGGGCAGCATCAGCACAAAACATCTACCATCGACCCCCACCTCCCACGCCCCCCTCCCTCCCCCATCAGACCGTCCCCCACAAAACATGATGGACGCTGTCACCACAATAAGCTCCTGTGTGCAGCGTCTGGACGATTGCTACCCATCCATAACAACCAAAGATGTTGATATGCCACACCCTTCCCTTTGGACATCCGCTTGGTGGCAGGATGCTCTCGCCCTGCAATCTATCCTCGAGGCAGATCCTTCTCGAGCCCAGCAATTATGTGCGGAAGTCGCAGACACAGAATTGTCTCCTTGGCTCAACGTCCTTGAGACGTCCAATGACGACCAACTCTGGTGGTCATCAGCCTGGCTTACGTGCTACGAGCTCACAGGAAGATCGTCATTCCTTCAACGTTCCGAGTTCCTCTTCTCCCACACATACCAATCTTGGAACGCGTCTTACTGTGGAGGAGGTGAGACTGGAGTTATAACTACGAGGAGCGCTGCAGTGACGACAACATACGCTCCTGTCCTTGCGCCATAACTAACAACCTCTTGTTCCTCGCTTTCCCTCATCCCAGGGATCCTTTGGGACTCAAGTTTGACATATAAGAACGCCATTGCTAACAGTCTGCTCGTTAACAGTGCAATGGAACTCTTTGCTGCCACGAGCCACAATCATTACTTGGCCACCGCCACTGAGTCCGCCAATTGGTTCCTTAACTCCGGCATGATTGACGAAAATTCTCTTGTCGTTGATGGCCTCACTGAAGATTGTCGGCCCACAGAAGACACTTACAGCTATAACAATGCTATTCTCTTCCAAGCCTTCTCAGCCATCTATGATGTCACCTCCAACGCCACCTACGCGATGTACGCTGAAGATTTGGCGAAAGCTGCCACGTCCCATTTCACCGCCACAGATTTTCCTGACATTCTTGCCGATGATTGTTGCAAAGATGCCGAATCCTGCCACTGTAACCATGACGGGATTGTCTTTCACGCAATCCTCGCACGGTCTCTCGCCAAATTTTCTCAAATCTTTCCCCACAACGACTTGGCGATCCCCAAACTCCTTCAGAACAACGCCGACTCCATGTGGGCCCAGAGAGATCCCACGAACAACCAGACAACAGGTGAGGTGGAGCTAGGGGCAGCGAAGCAACTACCAGAGTTCTCGTGCCCTTCTGCTAGTCCCTTCGCTCGTACCCTCTGCTCGTCGCTTCGCTTCTCACCCCTCTCATCATAGTTGCCTGGTTCCCTTCCTCGCCTGTTGACCTCGACGAGAACAGCCAGTGCGTCGCACAGATAGCTTCCCTCCAATTGCTCAACGCCGCTGCCCAGTTTGATAATACCTAATATAATTCACTAACAAAAAACAACACTATGGGATCTCTAGTTATTTATCACACCTTAAAATCTCCTCCCTGCCCTGTCAAAATGTCAAATGTCACCCATCTCCAACTCTAACCCCTCTTGGCTCCCTTCTCTCACCATTGCCCCCCCCCGTCCACCCTCCCTCCTCCCCCTTTCCCCATGCTCTAAGCTTTCCG
>Ga0115006_10001110_pt1 | contig 16293 bp, 4 predicted proteins | sample ArcOceMetagenome_3_FD_88943 | JGI IMG/M metagenome (GOLD analysis project Ga0115006, IMG submission 88943) | Marine eukaryotic phytoplankton communities from Arctic Ocean - Arctic Ocean- Svalbard ARC20M Metagenome | ecosystem: Environmental > Aquatic > Marine > Oceanic | place: Arctic Ocean...
CACATCATCATCGTTCGTGAGCGGAGCCACCGCACCTCTTGACAATGAACAGATGAGGCAAGCGGCGGGACGGCGCGGCGGTGCCGGGGCGCGCTGCCGCGCGCTGCAGAGCAGCCTGGTGTGGACGCTGCTGTACCTCCTCGGCAATGTGCCGCGTGCAGGCGGCTACATCGTGCTCACAAAGGAGGGCTACGCTGTCGAGCACAAGGTGAGTGCATCGGATTCTGGTGCGCGCTGCTGGGTGTGCACGTGCGTGAAGCAGTCTGACGCGCCCAGCGTTTGCATGGCAGCTTCTGGCGCAAGCAGGTGCGCGGGTTGCTGAGAACCTGACGATCCACGGCGTGGCCATCAGCACTCCATCTGGCCAACTGAGATGTAATCCGTCGCGTCGTGGGGTATACACTGAACCTACACCCAGTGTGCGCCAGTGCTGGGTGCGGGTGCGGGTGCATGCCTTTTACATGGAGTCTCGCACAGTGCGAGACACGGATGCTTGCAGCCTCTACGGCCTCTACCCAGAGTGCACCAGGCACATACGTGTGGCCTGCGCAGGATGAGTCTGACATAGCCGTGATCGCATAGGCGCTGCGCTGGAGTGACGACCACGATGACGGCCCGCGAGGGGGGAGTTTCGAAGCCTGCGACGGAGAAAGCGACTGGCGGCCATTGATGTTCTGCGACCTGGGGTGCAAGATGAGCTTAGACAAGATTCCGTGCGGCATTCCTGTGACCAACCAGTGTGACAGACTCTGCAACCAAGTCGGGCAGGGATTGAATCTGCGCCACTGCCTGCTCAACGTGGCAAAGACGGCCTGCAACGAGCCGGTCACGGACAACTGCAACAACGTGTGCGGCTTTCTTGGCCAGAAGGACTGTGACGGGGGCACTGACGCCACGACGCTGGGGGCCCTTGTCATCAACTCGTTCGACCGGGTGAGCGACACATCCTACAGACTATCCGTCGGAGCCCTTGAGCCTGCGCCAGACACACGGCCGATGGACAATGCGCTCTACCTGGACTTCATGCAGCAGGGACAGTCTGTCCCTGTTTCCGGGGAGGAGGACAGCGTGCGGCCCGCGGCCATCCTCAAGATGGAGTACATGAAGGAGGAACTCGTGACAAGAGAGCTGCAGGACAGGCCCCGAGAGTTCCGCACTGCACACAGCGAGTCCAACAGTGAGACTGAGCGCATACTGCCCAAGGAGGGCATCGAGTTTAAGGCCCCCTCGGATACAGCACGGAACGGCGGCACGCCGCACGCCGTACGCGTCACCATGTTCAGCGAGTTCACAGGCGGATACGTCAAGGTTGGACAGGGGCATGAAGAGCCGACCAGCCACCACACACGAACGGCAGCAGCTGTGGGCATTCTGGCGGGCACGCACTCTTTCAGCGCCCAGAAGGAGGCGGGCGGCTACGGGTGGGGCAGCTGGTCACCGGAGCTTCGGCGCATTCCGTGGTTGGACAGCCACCAGCACATTCGTCTAGACCAGCCTGGCCTGGAGGCGTACTCTTTTATGGCATGGGTGCAGCGCGCGTCTGGAGGGCGTGGCTTTGCGGTGCGCAAAGTCTTGCGCGGCGTCGGAGACTACGATCCGGCGCGGCTGAATCACCCGCGTCCGGAGAAAGTAGAGCAATGCTGGGCTTGGTATTTTGATGGCGTCCCTGCCTTTCATTTCGGGGGCCATGATTATACTGGGGCCGCGCACGCTGCTGGCACGTGGTCTGACAGAAAGCTACACTTGGAGGCACTGGTGGTGAACAAGTCTCATGTGCTCATGTATCAGGATCTACGCCTGGTTGGCATGCGGACGTTGTGGGACGCCTACAACTCGACGGACTTGCCCTTCACAGATTGCCAGAGCTCTGCAGGGATGAATGTCAGCCTGCAAGTGGGAGGCTCGGGGCTCAAGGTAGCCGATGTCAAGTATTTCCCGCACGCGCTCTCACTTGCAGAGATGAACAGCACGTTCATACGCGGCCTGTCGTCCAGCGTTGTAGTTGATAGTTCAATAGGCAATGCCTTCCGCGGGTGGATGCCGCGTCAGCCAGGATCCCATACCAGCCATGACGCTGTCGAGGCGCAGGTGAGGCTCTCCGACGCTAACCCAGTGTCTGCGCAAGACATGCTCAATTACTCCCTCTTCCTCGACAAAATGGACGTCAACAGATCCAGGGCGCGGGATGAGATAACGCCTGCAGACGTCGGTGCGCACGCAACTGAGCGGCACTTTTTGGGAGGGGAAAACACGCGAAACAGCCATCGTGCTGTCAACGACGGCTTCCAGATTGTGCAGCAAAACACAGGCGACCGAGCGGCCTGGGGCTATCGCAACTGCCCCTTCCTCTTCAATGCTGGTGCTCCCAAGGTGCCTGATGTCAACAACGATTTGCTTGCCGACTACACAGACGCCAACCTGGTCCGCGTGTGCCTCGACGAGCCTACCAGCAAGCAGCATATCCGTCTCCCAGATGCCGTGCCTGATCCTCTCTCAACCCCGTCTCGCCCTCTGCCCATGGGCTCCGAGTTTGAGAGATCCCTCCCTCACCGCCAGGGCAGCATGCCCTGGACGCGCACCTACGCCACGAGCAGCAAGCAGCACGGCTGGCTGCCATCGCTATCCGGCGTCATCATCACTACGGGCAACATGCACGACCTCGCCGGGCTGCCCGGGCTAATGTCCCGTGTGCCGTCAATTTCCTTCTCGGGAACCGCGGAGTTACTATCAAAGCCAGAGGAGCGCCTGTATGCATACACCGCGCTGAGCCCGGCGCGCCTCCGGTGCTGCCCCCTAAACGACACGCAGAATCTCAGCTTTGGAATCGAATGCTTCAACAGCTCTGCATACCAACATAAGTGGGGCCTCAAGAATATCGATGTCAGATCGCAGAACGGCACTGTGCTGCTGAAGCAGTCGACGTCGTTGCGCACGGTGATTGACGCACCATGGTGGTTTTTTGAAACGTGGTTGTATCTCAACGGCTCAGCCGTGGCGCAACGCGTGCCCCCCGACATTTACAACTACATCTTTCCCAACCGAACATGCTACTGGTTGAACGAGACCACGGTATCGAACCAGACGGTGCAACATTGGAGCGTCTGCAACTATAGTGATGCTAATCAGTCGCGGAATGCGAGGGAGGACTCGTTCCTGTCGTTTGTCAAGCGCCCTGGCCTCGAGCCATTTGCCGACTTAAACCTGACATTGATGCTCAATGGCAAGGGTCCTAAGTTTGATGTTGCGCCGTGGAAAGCAGCGGACGAGCGTCTGCGAGGGCCTTTCAACCAAACCCGCAACGTCAACATCGCACAGGGGTGTGAAATCTACAATATGAGTTCACACTTCTTTGACTTTTTTCGCATATACTATAAGGTCGAGGGGTGGGAAGATGTCATTCGCAAGCTTGTCTTCAAGCTGCATGTTCTGTATCCTAATTCAAGCCATGCGCCGTCAGCGTGGGCTGCTGTGACAGCTGCCAGCATCAGCGGCCTGGAAGCAGATCCGTTTTTCCACGAACAGGACTTCCTGTCTCGCTGGAAGACAGAGGGAGATTACTGGAACACAAGCTGGATCCTCCAATCAGAGGCGAAAAACGCAAGTGAGTGGACAGAGGCAGTCGCGAGCTCGCGCAGCGCAGCTTTTGCTTTGCGGGAGATGATGGAGTGGCGAGATGAGCAACGGCCCTATCAATACGATTTTGGGGCCAAAATGCACTTGGTGGTACTCATGGGCGGATTGCGAACGTCGCCCCACAACATGACTGGCTACTATATTCGCGAGAACACAACAATCCGGGAAGAGCGCCCGGTTTACAGGCAGCTCCTGCTTCCGAGAGACATTGCGCAAGGACGAACTCCAAACTACATTTATGCCACAACTGAGTGGTATTCGAATCTCGAGGTGTCAATCTAGCTTATCTGTGCATGCAGGAGGATTGCAGCTTGCTTCGTTGCGTCATCTTGTTTGCTTGTCCTTGTTCTTGCATTTTTTGCGTGCTCTCGGCCCTGCGTGCAGTCAAGATGTGATGACTGATTTTAAAAGCATGTACCTAGATGTGGGCAGTTGGGCCGGAAATTGGATCGACCGATACGTGGCTCAAAGTGTACTCGGACGCTGAGGCCCCGCATGAGATTCAGAAGTCTTGGCAAGAGTTATCTGAGTCCTTTCCAGTAGGGTGAGTCCGATGCCATGCTTCGAATTCGCGTACTTCTCAATACCTCTTAGAGATCTGAACGTGTAGCGGTTGTGCAAATCTACGAATGGTCCGCCCGCTATGCACCCGCCTTCAATCCTGAATCCTGAACCCTGTCCTCGCAGATACCATGCAAACGAGGATATCACGTTCCTCGCAGCAGAGACCAATATATCGCAAGCAGAATTTGCGCTGCAGTGGGCACATGTCATGCTAGGTGAATTCATTCCCTCACACAACACCAACCAGTAGTTCTGCAGAAAGGGAGAAGACAAGGTAGTATGATTAGATTTTGTGCTTTGTTACTGCTGTTTTCTAACGTGATTTTGCCCGACTTAGGCCACCCGCTGTATGAAGAGATTGAAATCGGCATCGGCAGAGACTTTGAAGGGAAAATCAAGATTGGCAATGTCACAGATGCAGAACTTTGCTTCGTGTGTTCATGTTTGTCCACGGAAAGCTCTGAGTGTGGTGGCAGAGTAACAAGACGAGAATGGTTGAAACCGGAGGCAGGAATGGAATGCTTTGTGACCGACTGGGATAACGTGTGCATCAACACCACCGATGTTGTAAACGCAACGACAGATGTCAGTTTTGAGACACCACACGCCAATCGATTCTTACAATTTCCAGCGGCGACAGGTCGCGTCATCAGCTCAGGCAATCTCGAAGATGTCACGTCTATTGGCGTGCAGGGAACACCTATCATGGGGTTTTCACGAAGATTGAAAGATGGGCAACAATCTGTCACACACATACAGTTTGGCGCACACGAGAATGAGCCCTGGCCTCCAAGTGCTGAGAACTGTCTGGCAATGGGCTGCTCACCAACAGATCCGAATCTTACCAACACACCATCCGAATTGTTTGGCTGTTTTTGCTCGCCAGACGTGGAGTGGCGTGACACAGAGCTCTGGAAATCACATACATCCCGCGCAGAACTGCTATACAGCACCTCCAGACCTGCAGCACGTAAAATTGGAAATCAGCTGAAGTTCCCGTCAACTGACGGTGTGTTACTAAGCACTGGCAATCTGGAGGATGTCACGCTGGATGGCAGCTCGATGACAGGGCTAAACATCTCAGATGATCTGCACATACACGGGTGGCTGCAATTTGGATCGGGACAACATGCTGACAGCTGCGACTGGACGAAGTGCAGTGATGAGTCGCACCTCAGAACGACCGGGATCCTCGTTGATGCGAATGATGCGAAAGATTTGACTTCAGGGTGGCAATACCGCTCACAATCGATTTGCTCGGAATCGGATTTGGGTGTCCCTGTAGGTTCTCTGGAGTTGCCGTCTGAGTGGGCTGCTCTGGACGATACTTGTTGGGACTCTGTGTTTGGGAGCTACTGTTTCAAGTTTCAACAGTCTAGCGTCGAAGAATGCTTCAAAACCTGCACCGGTCAGTCGTGCAGCCTAATAACAGCCTCGCGCTTTCAGCTTGTGCAGTTGAACCTGTCCTCTGCTACAAGCATTCAATTGGAGAAGTTTGCTGCACCATGCCGTCCCGACCCTTTGAATGCCGGCAAGGACCTATGTCTCATTACTTATCGTGTACCTCGAGTACCGGCCGCTGGGCTCGTGGTACAAAGTATGCAAGACCGCGAGTATCTTTCAGGAGGAAAAGATTTCTCTCTGGGCTGGGACATTGAAGAAAAGGAATCAAATGTGACTCGAGCTCTTCAAGGGCAACTCGAAGTCATTTCTGTTTACAAATGCCTGGACAGGGCCTGCAACCTGGCGAGATTCAGCTTTCTGAGTGTAACCAGCGATCACTTGCCTCTGATGGAGTTCATGACTTATGATCACTGTGACCAATTCGGCTGGTCATTTGAGAATGGTGTGACGTTCAACGGCAATAGATTACAGTGCAATACAATATCACAAGCGTTTAGTCCTTGTCCGGACAATGGTGCGATATCTTCTAATTGCGGAATGACACTTTTGTCCTTTCCGACAAAGAGCCTTGCGTTGCCTACTGTCAGTTCACTTCAGCAAGTGTACAATGATTTCACCATCTTGATTGATGGCCTCAATGCCGACCTTGAGCCCATGAAAGCACTATTTGCGATTTCGGGAGCTTCGGTTCCATTTACACGCGTGCCATACTTGTGGCAAGAAGAAGTCCTTGCCTCCATCGGCAAGACGAAAACCTTACAGCTCCGCCGGTACGGCTACTGCGACAGACTCACCGCAGTCTCTGAGACAACGTTTTCCTGTGGCATGGACAAGCGCATCCAAAGCATTGATTTTGCGTCCTTCGGTTCTGCTTCTGGTTTTTGTGGCAATCTTTCGATCGGCCGCTGTGCAATAGACGTGTTGCCTGACTTGAAGGCATGCGAGGGACAGAAAAACTGCACGGTAGATCTACCCCTCATAGCCGCATGGAATGAAGCGTTGACTGCCCGTGCGACCAGTTGCGATGAAACACCTAGTGCCGGACTTGAATTTCAGGTGAGATGTACCGAAGGGCCGTTGATTGCGGTGCTGGATGCCACGCTCGGAGTATTGCATGAGGCAAAGTCACACGATGGCCCGGGATCGGCCAACCGTGCGCAAGTTTTCAATCAGCTTACCGCTCTGCATATGAGGGACAGTAACGAAGTGCTTTGTGCTATTGCAACTGCAAACCCGCCGTTGATTCAAGCACACATGTGTGCTGAGAGGATGGTCCCAGAGGTCGACACCTACGTCTATAAAGGGTTTGAGGCGGAAGTTACTATGCTGATTGAGAGTGAGAACGATGATGGCAGAAAGACGGTGCTGCGTATGCAGTCACTAGCTGATTCCAATCACAGCGTGAGTGAGACGCAGGTGTTGTTTGCGGCTACAAATGGCATTCTGCTGTCCTCAGGCAACCTGCATGACATCACAGCAGAATCGGGATCTTTGACGAGTGTTGCCGTCAAAAAGAGGTCGTTCTTGCAAGGTGGAGTCACCGTTGGAGCGATGCACAAAACAGAGAGCTACTCGCACGAGCTCAAAGAGAATGTGCAGGACTCATGGTGGGCAGGCCTCTCCGAACAGGAAGGAACAGTAAGGAGTCCCGCAGAGGGAGGCTCTCGGTGGGATTGGAGTGCAGGGGGGCCGTGGCTGACAGTCTTTGGGAACGGCGATTGCCAGGCACCACAGAGCACCTGCACAACGGATAACGTGGATCGTTCAATCAAATTCAACACGAGTGACGGAGACTTGACCCGAATTGACTTTGAAGTGCTGCATGGCGTCATGTCGCAAATTGCTTTCCCGGTAACTTGGGGTATTCGTCAAGGAGAAGACAAGCCACACAGCTACAGCGAGATCACTGGCGGACGCTACACACTACTTCCGTGCAGTCCTGAGGACGTGCTACATCCCAACGCCTCCAACACCTCTGCTCCTGAATGTCTTTCTCGTGTCATTACGACTGGCAATTTGGCAGACATTCGAAATCTGAGCGCAGAGACGGTGACAGTGCGTGGATCCAGCGTCCTAGCAGGCCCAATCCTCCTGGGCAGCGGTCAGTCTATCGCGCAGTTGCCTGTAGCATATCGTGGGCCGCCGGGAGATTTTGGGCGCACGCGCCCTCTTGATGCGTATGCGTGGCAATCCACATTTTTTGATGCCTGGCATGACAGCACCTCTTCGGGACTAAACGATTGCAAGAGGGCGTCTGACCCGCAATGTGGGGGATCCTCAAGTGTTGCACGAATTACTCCGATTGCTATTGATGGCTCCATAAGGAGCGATCTCTTCTACAGGGATGTGCCTCGCAATAGAAAACCAGAATTTCTGCATTCATCGACGTCAACTGAGCATGACGACCAGTCGTTGCGACCGCTGGTGTGGAATTCGTTTCCGGGACGAAAATGCTTACTGCCGCTGCACGGTCGGCTGGAGGGCGTATATGCTCTGCAGAAGGACACAGCGTATGAAGAACACTCTCAAAAGAGTGCCTTCGGACCCCGGAAGCCTACTGTGCAAACACAGTCTTTTTTTGTGTCAACACTTGAAGAGTGTAAGGTCAGATGCGAGGAAAACCACTTTTGTGGCATAGTTACGTACGAACAGATTGCTGACGATCGATTTGGATGCACCCTGTCTCTAGTGCCGGCAGCTACTTGCAACCTCCAGCCCAGCTCCAGCGTACACGGCGTGCTGCTTTTCCCGCGCGATCAATCAACCCGACTAACGACAGATACGCAATCAACCAACCGGAGGCTTGTGTTCAATGGGACACGGTCAGGAGTGGTGATAACCAGCGGCAACACTGCAGACTTGTGGGGTCTGCCCAACCTGCTGAATTTGTTTGACGTCATCCCGGGCGAAGATGAGGCTTCTGGGGACATTTTCCGACACATTCAACTACCATCTGACTGCGATGGCATGTCTACAGTTATGCCAGATTGCACTACTCCATCTACAATGGACCGGTGCATTAGACGACACTATCCCAATTGGAGGGGCTATGGAAACCTACCTGCAGGCTGGGAGGACTCGCCAGCGTGCGTGAAGAACCAGCCAATGATTGAAAAAAACCTGCAGGAAGCTGTCAACGAGGGATTCAAAAGTTGGATGGCGGACCCCCAAAAGCCCTATTTCGGCATCGGGTTCACTTCTATCGGGTTTAAGTGCAGGGCCGAATGGACGTCGGGAGGCTTGGTCTCGCGGACTAGGAATGATCTGCGCGAAATATTCTACGAGAGTGGATTTAAGATGACAAACAATAACACATGCTCCCTGATTCGCTGCAAAACGTGCCGAGTATACAATCAGCCTGGTTCTTTGCCCGAGTATTTGGATCCCGTCAATTTTTCACGGGTACATCCGGAGCCGGAGTCGTTGATGAACCGTCGAATAACTTTCCCCGACGCTACCGGCACTGTCATCACGAGCGGGTTGCCCATTCATTTCTCTCCGTCTGCCCTACAGCGTGCATGTTGTTTCTGTAGATGATTGCTTGCTCTGATGATTGCTTGCTCTATTGTTATTCTCGTGCTTTCGCACATGTGTCTTCCAATGAATAATGTGCTGCGTCTGAAATGAAACACACCAAAACAGAAACGTGGATGATGTTGTGTTTCAAAAGATGACCTTGCGCAACATGTATGTTGACGGCATGGCCTACTTCGGAACCCCACCGGATTCTGAAGCACCGTCCAAATTCGAATCCGATCAGCCGACAGTCATACGTTGGAATGACGGAAACTTTATCATGGGCTCCTTCAATTTCCTTGCGCACACCAACTGGCGCGAGTAAGAGACGTGCAACTTCTATTGTTTGTAGCGATAGCAGAACCGCTCAAATCTAACTGCCTGTTCTGTGCATGATTCTCGCAGTGTGTCGGCCGGTGTGGCATACAACCGCCCGGTTGATCTGACCCCGAAGCCATCTGGAAGTATCACGGGTATTGTTGACTACCGATTGCGAGAGGTCAAAGTTTGCGTCTTGGGGCTTGTTTGGAGTGAGAGGTTACAAATCTGGGAGGATTGTCCCTTTCAAGCAGGGCAGGTACACGATCTTGCAACCTGATCCCTTGCTCAGTATCCTGATTGCTCCTGTTTGCCTGATTGCTCCTGGTGCCTTGATTGAAACTGACTTGTTCCACCGATCCCCAGTTCTCTTGCCCTCGGCTCGGTGCTTTTTGCAACGCCTCTGGCACCAATGCCCAGTGTGGTCTTCCTCGAGAGGGCAACTTCATGTGGCGGGGAGACGTCTTGATGGATGACTGTCAAACAGACAGCGACTGTGGCGATCCCGATGAAATAGAGGAAAACCCAAACCTGTCGCAGAGATGTCGGGCTACTTTGGTGTGCTTGACGGGAGAGTTCAGCGGAGAACCGTGCGTGGTTGACAGTCACTGCTGCCCTAAGGGCCAGATCTTAGACTGCGAACACAAGTGTCATGGTAAGGAAAGTGTGTACGGAAGAGAGTGTGTGATGAGGACAGTGAGTGAGAGAGCCGTGTTGCGAATCCGATGTTTTGCTGCTGTGTTCTATGTCATACTTGAGGAAGACGGGGCAACATTCCAGATGGATGATGTTAGGGTTTGTGTCTGGCAGGAACTGAACAATACAAATTGCGCCCGGAAAACGGAGGATTCCACACGAATTATTACCGCAATGTATACTTGGACGGCTGCACTGAGAGCCCCACGAATCCCTTGCTCTGCACGCACAATGACGATGGGCTTCGCCCCCAGTGCAGCAACGACACGTCGCTGGGGGAGATGCCCACCTGCGACCACGGGGGACTGGCGTGCTGCTGTAAGTTGCGAGTGTTTCGTGCCTCTGCGTGTGCGTTCGTTGCAAATTGCGCACAGACTTCTGCCGACGGAGAGTGATATGTCTTTTGAACATGCAGGTGATGCGGATGGTTCATGCGTCGATGGGACGGATGCCTGGTGTTGTCGTCGAGATTGCCCTGCAGGCAAGGGCACTAGTTGCACAAAGGCCCAGCCTGGGGGTGACTTGTGGTGGAATGTCGAAGACGTTGTAGGTCAGGACATGGAAGGCCTCAAGTACACTCGATTTGACTCTCACAACATCACGCAGAAGAACAAGATTGTTTTGCCAGACTGCTCCGGCGTCATTTTGACGACAGCAAACCTGCGCGAACTTCCGTCGATCTTTTTGAACATCACAGATGGTGTCACGGAGGTAGGTGGGCACACAGGCTTCGCCAGCGACATTCAGTTTGGAGGACCCACTGGCGGGCAAGTAAAGGTGTATGGCTGGCTAGATGGTGATCTGGGTCTCACTTTCCGAACTGCTGCTGGTTGCAAGTCAATCGTGGTTTCCGGCTCCACTACACACCCGCAATGCATGGGAATTTATCATCTTTCACCACAAACGCACAACAACAAACCGGTATGGAAGCTCGACAACAGCAGCATGTATCTTTTTTACAGAGCAAATGAGGGGTTAGATGAAAAGGGCAAAGATCGCGGCGAAGGTCGCTGGTTTGTTGGAAGATCCATTGGCGCTGACATAATCGAAGGTGGCGACAGTCCCCTGCTACTTCGGATGAAGCATATGTCCTTCAGTCCAGTAGATCCGGACCTCAGGATGCCTGGGCCCACTTACGAAGGTGAGGTTGCAGGGACATGGGAGGTCTGGCTGACGGTGGGAAGCGGGCGCTGGCAGCTCGACCCCGAGGTGACATTTGAGTGTCTCATTCCAAAGCGGACGCAAGACAACCTTTTACTCGCAAGTCCGCAGCATGCGAGTAAAGATCGGGCGGTCCGACATTTTTTGCGGACGCAGCCTACCTCTCGCTCCCTGCCCATAATCACAGAAGAGGAAGACTTTGTCAACAATCTCCAGATTGAACAACATCCTGCGCAAGGTGACGCAGAGCCGGAGAAGATCAATGTGAGCAGGTGCTACTCGCTCATGGTCTCGGCAGGACGTGCTCCAAATTCCACGTGCGCGCAAGAGCACAATTGCTGGCAATCTGTAGACACTCGTCCATGGTCTACAACAACCTTTGGACACTACCTCGCGGATCTTGGCATGATTCGGCCAACCCTAGTCCGCAGCAAAATCGAGATCGGTGTCTTGCGTCAATGGTCTGGCTGCGCACTAACCGCGGCTTGGGCCTCCTCTTCCATTGGACCCAGTCTGGTGTTGGAGATGACGCATACAGTGGGAACTATGACGTGGAGACCAAATGCCAACCTGGAATCTCGCTTTGACTACTTCGATTCTAATAATGATGAAGAGATATCGAGAGGGGAGTTCCGCGTGATGGAGGCTTCAGTTGCCGTAGAGGCAATTCGCGAAGACTCTCTTCCGGTCTTTTCCTTCTTGAGAGCTAGAGACTTTGATTATCTCGATACTGACGGCAACGGCAAGCTCAGCCGGCAAGAACTCATTTCCGGGGTTGTCCGGTTAGAAATTGAGTGGGATCCTATCGGATCTTCTCTCCCAGTTGCTCCTTCCTTTTCTGGAAAATGGAAATTGATCGCTGGGGATCCGTGGTCATCGTACGAAGTCGAACCGAACACTATGACTGTGCCGGAAATAGACGCTGTCTTCAAGGCCAAGGTGACTGGAGGCATCGTGTCTGCAACGTTTGATGCCAAGTGCGATTTGTCGTTTCGTCTAATGACGCAGGCGGCCGAGGATGGACTATTTGGCCCGGTTCCCCGGGAGCCCAAGGTCTTCTTTGACTTCAAAGATGGCCGCCCACTCGTATCTATTGAAGAACCCCTGGAAGAAGGCCAATCATCACGTGTATACCACAATGCTTATTCTGGTGACCAAGGCCAGCGTTCTATGACCAGCATTAATGCCCAAATACTGACTTTCCTATCACCTGATGGCTGCAGCACTTTGTCGTCTGCTGGGTTTGCGTGTGAAGCAGAACCCGGCATCCTCACGGCAGCGGCGCACAAGCGGTTTGCAGAGGGCCCTGACGCCCCGGATGGGCAGCTGCAGCAACAAATTGAAACATGGCAAAGGCACATGACACCCGAGCAGTACGGCATGGATGGGTGGAACTCCCAGTCCTCATGCGTCCTCGGGGTGAATTTCACCTCTCCAACGATGACGGGTGAAACAGAAAGCCTAACTCGAATTCGTTATCGCCGTCGATCAGCGCAGCATGGACTTGACTTGGATCTAGCCGAAGCGCTTCGCAACGCCCGGTTTCAAGGGCTGAAGCGGTCTCCGAAAAATCTTTTGCACGCTCGAAACGCAACAAAGGAGCTGTTGGTAGAACTGTATGTTGTGCAGCAGATCCCCAGCGGCGACGAGTTTGTGCAAGTGCTTTTCGAGGGCCACCAGTATGACGATTTTGAAATGATTTGGTTTGAGTCGAGCGACCCCAGAGCCTGCGTGGCCGTGGCGCAGCTTGAATTTCACACGGGACCAATTGTGCAGACACTGACCTCAGACATGCGAGGCGATGACAATTTTTTCGTCGATGAGCGCTTGCTCTTGGCGCATCCCGAGGCCGGTATGATTGCTAAGTGCGCCTCCAAGGGGTGGTTTCCGTCGCGGAATTGGAACGATTTTGCAGAGCTGGCTCTGCCTGCTGAAAATGGGCGTCTTCTGTCCTCAGGCTCGCTCGACGATATCAGCAAAGAACACGGGCCAGTCACCTCCATTCTGGTCGCGCCCGACACACATTCTCACTTCTTTGGCGACACGACCCTGGGGCATCCAGGCCACTTCACAACAGCTTCGTTCGCGTCACCCGTGCGAGGCACGCAGGGCCTGCTTTTCGGGAGGACTGCGAATCGAGACTTGGAGGGCTCGGCGCCTCCTTCGACGCGCTTGCACGCAAGTTCGGCGAATTCCGGAGAAAACTTGCTCATGATTCCCAATTCGCTGAGTGGTACAGTGATGCTGCAAAACGCGCCACTCCTGACCTTATCTGAAACTCAGTCCAAGGATGGGCAAAATATTGGCGAGGCAGCGCTGCTTGGGCACTTGTTTGTCAAGGGCCCTCTGAGCCTGGAACCGTCCCACAAAGTCTCCGGGCCCGAGCACGTCCAAAAGGTCGCCGAGTATCGCCAGCGCATGCAGCAGGCGGTTGATGCTCCTCCTGTTGCGGAGGAAGTTGGCGGTTACCCGCAAGTGCCGAATTCTGTGGCCGAGCGACTGCGCATTGAATCCGAGTTGTTCGGACAGTTTCCGCTCATGTTCAGCGGGAGCAGCGATTCCAAGACTCTTGGTCCCGCCCATCCTAGCCACACTCTCGCAGTTGAAGAGCCTAGCGGCAGGAACACGATAGTGCTGCCGGATACGATGGGCACAATCGTCACCTCCGGTGATTTGCCTCCGTTCTTTGACGAGATGCTGGCGCCCGACTTGCTTTACTTTGGCGACGCTACTTTCACCCCGCGCTACGATGCGGGTCGGGCTGGAAACGATGCGGATGTATCCTTTGGGTCTCCCGAATCTCCGATTCTCGTGGAGATGAATGCCGTGCTGAGCACTGATGCAATGGGCGGGTTGGCAATGGAAGGCTCCCAGCACGACGGACGGATCACTATCCTTGCGGCAGAAGCCGTGTCCGGCAACAACATTCTGACACTTCCAGACACGGATGGCGTAGTGCTCATGACGGGAGATCTCCCAGACACCCTCCCTTCCCTGACAGTACTCGACACAGTCGACGTAATTGCGGGCTCGACTGCTCTAGGGGCCAGCCCCAACGGCGGAAAGCACATCACCCTTGGCGCCGGTGTAGAGCAGTCCTCCACCTGGTTTCATAACATGCTTTCGGGGCGCTTTCCGATGCACTTCAGCGGGATGCCGGCGCCCACGGCTGTGAATGACGATGAAGAAAAGGGACCGCTCGTCGAAGAAGGGCCACTCGAGCACGAGGACAGCGGGCCGTCTCTCAGCATTCAGGTGACGCCGAGCTCCAGGACGAACATTATTACGTTGCCAGCCGTGTCGGGCACCATCATAACGACTGGCAATCTGGAGGGCTTGTATGCCCCGCCGCACACGCCCATATATCGCATTCGAGCCAACAAGGTCAAGCTCGCCACGTCTCAGATGGCAGCGTTTGGTGCACAGGCTTCCGAGTTGCAGCGGCAGCATTCCAGTCATTCTAGTCAAGCACCCTGTGCAGAAGACTCTCCTAAGCCGTATGCCTCGTACGCACGCCCCCCAGGTGACGATGAAATTCACCAAGGCAGTTTTGCGTTCCTAGACAGCTCGCACGAGACAGAGCCGCGCAGCGCCACACTGCCACGCATAGCAGCAAATTCGTTTTTTGTCCGTGCCCATGGCGGCGTTCGCCTGATCACTGGCATCGTGCAACGCTCTGGTTCAAGAGCTCCCATGGAGATTGGCGTTCAAATCCCAGCACGGAATTCGGGCTGGTCAGTTCTGTCAGACAGAAACTCCAAGACCAATATTTCCGAGGTTGATGACATGTGGATGCTGGAGGCTTTGGTCAAGGTGCCCGTCAGTACGTGGCGATACCAAGGCTCGCCAGAGGGTGCAGGTGTACGCGGAACGGGCGTCATTCACATGGGCCCTATGGCGCAAGATTTCAACGAGGCCCTTTCGCCCCTGAACCTCGGAAAATCGGCAGCCAATGAAAGCATAACGGGAATTGACCAGGACAACTCGCGCATTCTGACGTCAGATGCCGATGGGGCCCTGCTATCTGCTACTCGAGGTATGATACGCCATATTGAGTCGCAAGAGGGCTCTGTATCAGAGCTCGAGGAGGAGATTGAGCGAATGATGGTGCTGGTGGAAGCCAACAACGAGCGAATTCAGCGCAACGCTGCGTCGATAGCTCGCCATGCTGAAATGCTCTCCTACCTCGAAGGAGCGATCAGGCGGACACAGTAGATTGATCTCTTTAATTTAAATTTAACAAAGTAATGCATGCATTGCAAATCAACCGAATCGTGGAAAACCGAAATCGGGAAGGCGTTATCCGTCATCGCCGGCGTCTGCCTCTCCCTTCCTCACTTCCCGGACCCTGTCCCCGAATCGTCCTTGGCTTGGTGCTGCTCACCCGCAATCAATTCCTCCTTTTCCACACCTGTTTCCTCCTCTTCCGAATCCGAGGCCACTTCGCCCCCCTCCTCCTCCTCCTCAGTTTGTTCTACTTGAACACGATGTTTTCGCGTCCTGTCTTCCTTTGCCTCTTCTACAGGAGCGACACATGGCTCTTCAGCCCCAGCGCTTGTCTCAGCATCCCTCTCCGCACCGCCATCCTCGTCGCTGGCGGACAAGTCGCTCAAATCACCGGCATCCTCCTCCTCCTCCTCCTCGTGAGCTTCTACCGCAGATGCTCTTGCCCTCCTTCGAGGCTCTTCAGCGCCTTTTTCACCCGTTCCAACCTCACTCTCTCGAGGGCTATCCGAAACCGCACTCACTGAGCCAGCCTCCTCTGCCTCCTCTGCCTCCTCCTGCTCTGCGTCCTCACTATTTCCAGCCTTACTCTTTCGAGCCCGTGCCTGGCTGCTAGAGCCACCACCCTCTTTTCTGTCAACGCCCGTCTCGCCCGTTCCAACCTCACTCTCGCGAGGGCTATCCGAAACCTCACTCACTGAGCCAGCCTCCCCTGCCTCCTCCTCTTGCTGTGCGTCCTCACTATTCCCAGCCTTACTCTTTCGAGCCCGTGCCTGG
>Ga0115006_10001111_pt1 | contig 16290 bp, 15 predicted proteins | sample ArcOceMetagenome_3_FD_88943 | JGI IMG/M metagenome (GOLD analysis project Ga0115006, IMG submission 88943) | Marine eukaryotic phytoplankton communities from Arctic Ocean - Arctic Ocean- Svalbard ARC20M Metagenome | ecosystem: Environmental > Aquatic > Marine > Oceanic | place: Arctic Ocean...
ATTATTGCGCAGTACTATGTCATCAGGGGACTATTTTTGCCATCAGGGGACTATTTTTGTCATCAGGGGACGGTTTTTGTCATCAGGGGGCGATTTTTGGCCCCGAGGGCGGTTCTTTCCTTGGTTGCTTCGCCCGTCAGTGCGAAGCCGAGCTGTTCGCCTTCAGGGCTAATATAACGGGCGCTGATATTGTCGCCAGCGCCCTCTATCTGCCATTCTCCAGTCGCTTCTATCCCCGGAGGGCTGACCACTACGGGACACAGCGTGGTTTTTACTAGCACTGGCATAACGCCATAATCCACCTCGGCGGTTTGCCCACACAAAACTCGCGCTAGCGCTTTGGCGGCGGCATTGAGCGGTGCTATGTAGTACAGTAAATGACCGTCGACTTCGGCACAATCGCCCAGCGCATAGACGTTTGGCGCGCTGGTCTGGAGCGATCTGTTGGTCACAATGCCGCGGTTTGTCGCCAGCCCAGCGCGTTTGGCGAGGTCTAGATCGGGGCGCACCCCAATTGCGCTGAGCACTAAATCGGCGGCGACTTCGTCACCATTGGCGAGAGTCGCCAGGATACCATCGCCGGCGGAGTCGACCCGCTCAACCACTGTATTGAAATGGTAGCGCACACCGGCGTGTTCTAAGCGGCTTTGCACTGCGGCCGATGCCTCGGCCGGCAAAAGGCTACCCAGTACGGTAGTCATTGGTTCCACGGCCTCGACATCAAAGCCGGATGCAATCATGTCGTTCGCATATTCACTGCCAATAAGGCCGGCGCCAATTATGAGAACTTTTTTCTTGCCCTGCATGGCCTGTCGGAAGACATCGTAGTCGGTTAAATTATTGATACTGTACACTCGATCCAGGCCGCTTCCGCTAAGTGGTGCAGCAATACTGCTGGCGCCCATGGCAATCACGAGTTTTTCGTAATCGATCACCTGGCCACCTGCGGTAAGCTGTTGCGTCGCGGTGTCTATACTATCGACCTCGGTGTTTACTAGCACCTGAGCATTTAAATTCGCCGCCATACCCTGCGATGATGCGGTGGCAAGATCGTCGGCGGTCTTACCCTTGGCATAGGCGGTAGACAGATTGGGTTTTGAGTAGTAGCGACCATCGTCTGCGGTTAGCATAATCAGGGGCGCAAGGGGGTCGTGGGTGCGAAACTCTCGGGCCAGATTGTAGCCGGCCAAGCCGGTTCCGATAATAACCACTGGACGTTGAGCTGCGGGCGCATTTTCGCTGTCTGCACTATCGGAGGTAACTTCGACCATTTCAAAGTCTTCTTTGCCAACGCCACAGTCGGGGCACTCCCAATCATCTGGTACGTCTTCCCAACGAGTGCCCGGTGCTATGTTGTCCTCGGGCCAGCCCTTGGATTCATCGTAGAGCAAGCCACAGACCAAGCATTCCCATATTTTGTAGTTCATTGCGTGTTTATCCTCTTCTATTTATTGATGTCGGTAAACGCGGTTTCGATAACCGCGTCCCGCACGTTGTGTCGACGATTGTCTCGGAGCTAGATTTATCCCAGCGCGCCCGACCTGTTTAAAATTTGAATGGCATTATCGTCTAAATCCAGTTCTTCTAAAATCTCTCGATTGTGGTAGCCCAGTGGCGCGCCGCTGTGACGATAGTTGATGTCGGCTGCGGACAATTTGAATGGACTGCCGATTTGACGTTGTTTGGTACCGTCAAACGCATCGACTTCCACCAGCATGCCGCGCGATTGCAACTGCGCATGGTCGCAGGCCTCGTCAAACCTAAGCACCGGTTCCACGCAAACATCTTCATTGGCAAAAACAGTTGTCCAATGGGCCAGCGTTTCGCCGCCAATAATAGACGCTAATAACTCGCGTGTCGCGTCTTGTTGCCGCTGATTATGCTGTATGCCAAGCGTTTCTATGCGAGGTTCGTCGAGTATTTTTGCCAGCCCAGCGAGAAATTTTGGCTCTAGGCTACCGATTGACAGATACCGAGCGTCTGCCGTCTCGTAGTAGTCATAGAAGCTGCCGCCATTGAGCGCGAAGGATTGCGGTTGGGGAACAACACCCGCGCCAAGATAGCCCGATCCAGCAAGGCTGTTGAGCGCGAATACGCCATCGGTCATGCTGACGTCTACAGTTTGGCCTTCGCCAGTAATGTGCCGTTGGTTGACCGCTGCTAAAATTCCAACCAGGGCCTGCATCGAACCTCCGGCGAGATCGGCAACCTGAATTCCCATCAAGGGTGTCGCTGCGCCGCGCCTTCCCGAGTAGCCATTGATGCCGGCAATAGAGAGATAATTGATATCGTGACCTGCGCGCTGGCGGTAGGGGCCGGTTTGGCCGTAGCCAGTCAATGAGCAGTAAATAAGTCGAGGGTTTATGTCCTTTAAAACAGCATAGCTCAAGCCGAGCTTATCCATTACGCCGGGTCGAAATTGCTCGACTAGGATGTCGTAGTCGAGCACCAAGCGTTTGACTAGGGCAATCGCATCGGGGATTTTTAGATCGAGCGTCATGGCGCGCTTATTACGATTCAGCGTACTGTGGGCGGTTGCTACGCCATCGGCGAACGGGCCAGTGGTTCGCACCATATCGGCACGGTTAGGCGATTCTATGTGGATCACTTGGGCACCAAGGTCGGCCATGACCATGGTCGCATAAGGCCCTGGCAATAGCGTGCTAAAGTCGAGGATCTTCAAGTTCGAGAGCGCCGTCATTACTATTCTTTCGCAGTTATCAATAGGCCTTTGATTATAGCCGACTGTCGAGCATTCTGGGTTCGAAATAATGCAATGGCAGTCGCCTGGTATATCAGTGGCGGGTCCGTGTTAGGTGGGGTTCGAGGTTCACATAAGCCACTTACATAATTGCAGCTATAACGGCAGCTATAATTACAGCATTCACGAGGAGCGTTTTACAAATTCGACAAAACGCTCTACCATCTCGCCACTTCGAAATCTTACAGCTAGGATTATGGACGAGCAGGGATCAACCAACGTATTGTGGCATGCAGGCGATGTGACACGCGAGGATCGCGGCAAGTTGATCGGCCAGCAGGGCGTGACGCTGTGGTTTACAGGGCTGTCTGGGAGTGGCAAGAGCACCATTGCCGTGGCCGTGGAAAAGGCACTATTAGCGCGAGGTAAGCTGTGTTATCGGTTGGACGGCGACAACGTTCGCCTGGGTATTAACAAAAATCTCGGTTTCAGTGCGGCGGATCGAAGCGAAAATAATCGCCGTATCGGTGAAATTTGTAAACTCTTTATCGATGCAAGCGTTATCGTCTTATCGAGTTTCATAAGCCCCTACAAGGCAGACCGACAAGCGGTCAGGGAGCTTCACGACGCCGCGGGATTCGGCTTTATCGAAGTCCACGTGGATTGTTCGTTGAGCGTGGCCGAACAGCGCGATCCAAAGGGCCTCTACCGACGCGCGCGGCGTGGTGAAATAAGTAATTTTACCGGTATCGATGACCCCTATGAAATCCCCGTTACGCCGGACATTCATCTGCGTTCAGACCATCTGAGTCTCGACGACGAAGTGCGTACCATTATCCAGTACCTCGAGCAGCATCAGTTTATAGCGGTTTAACCGCCCACCGATATCGGTTTAACAAACAATGGAGTAACCCTTGATAAATCCGCATGGATCAACGACGCTAAACCCCCTGATTGTTCGCGACCAACAGCGATGCGAGCAACTTGTCGCCGAGGCACAACAGCTACCTGAGTTACTACTCAATTCGGCAGCCGCTGCCAACGTGGTGATGTTGGGCGCCGGCTACTTTAATCCGTTGACCGGGTTTATGAATCTCGACGACGCGCTGAGTTGTGCTGAGAACATGCATACCTCAGATGGCTTGTTCTGGCCGGTGCCCATTATTAATCTGTGTGCGACTGCGGCAGAAATACCCAGCGCCGGCAAAGTTGCACTGCGCGACCCGAATGTGGTTGGACACCCGGTGATCGCGATTATGGATGTCGATCGAGTGGAGCCTGTGAGTCGGGAGCAACTCGAATTTATGGCGGTGAAGATCTTTGCTACCGACGATCTCGAGCACCCTGGGGTGGCGACGTTTATGAGCCTCGGATCACAACTGGTATCCGGCACTATCGAAGTGTTAAATTTGAGCTATTTTCAATCTGATTTTCCAGACACATTTCAAACCGCCTATGAAATTCGCGCTGAAATTGCCCAGCGCGGGTGGGAAAAAGTCGTGGCTTTCCAAACGCGCAACCCGATGCACCGCGCGCATGAAGAGCTTTGCCATATGGCGATGAAGCGTCTCGATGCCGATGGTGTGATCGTCCACATGCTGCTGGGACGGCTTAAGCCGGGAGATATTCCCGCAGACGTTCGCAACGACTGTATTCGCAAGATGGTGGAAGTCTATTTCCCAAAAAATTCAGTGATGGTTTCGGGCTACGGATTTGACATGCTTTATGCTGGCCCCAGAGAGGCAGTTTTACACGCAATTTTCCGTCAAAACATGGGTGCTACTCATTTAATTGTTGGTCGAGACCATGCCGGCGTCGGCGAGTATTATGGCGCTTTTGCAGCCCAAGACATATTCTCCGAGAGCGTTCCCAAGGGTGCTCTTGAGATCGAAATATTTTGCGCTGACCACACCGCGTATTCGAAAAAACTCGGTCGTGTGGTGATGATGAATGAAGTTGATGACCACCAAAAAGATGATTTCATTTTACTCTCTGGGACCGCCGTACGAGAGATGCTGGCCAAGGGTCAGTTGCCACCGCCGGAATTTTCACGGCCGGAAGTTGCACAAATTTTGATGGGCTATTACCAACAGTAAAGCAATGGCACAAGGCATCGCTGCTGGCGGCGTGAGCGACGATAAAAAGTAACGACTCGGGAGTTTGAATGTTGGAAATATCAAGACCGTTTAAGATCTTAGGGCTGCAGCAAATAGCGGTCGGAGGTGCGGACAAGAACGCACTGAAGGAATTTTGGGTGGGGTTATTGGGAATTTCTCAAATTGGCCACTTTGTCAGTGAGAGTGAAAATGTCGACGAAGATATTTGCCAATTGGGCAGCGGTGACTTCGCCGTTGAAGTTGATTTGATGCAACCTCTGGATGCCCAGCGGCGACCGCGGGTGGATAATCCCGCGCTCAACCATATCGGGCTTTGGGTGGACGATTTGGGTGCCGCCTACGAGTGGCTAGAAACGCAAGGTCTGCGGTTTACTCCCGGAGGTATCCGCAAAGGTGCCGCGGGCTTCGACGTGTGTTTTGTGCATCCCAAGGGCAATGATCTGTTTCCTCGCAGTGCTGAGGGTGTGCTAGTTGAATTGGTGCAGGCTCCGCAGCGCGTCATCGATGCCTATGCGTCCGAGAGCGTCTAGATCGATAGCATTCGCCATAGAGTCTTTTTGTCTGTAAACTCGCGGCCTTGCCTAGCCAGCCAGTCGTGGACTACCTCCGCTCGATACGGCCTTCGAATGAAAAAACTATGGATTTTAAAACTTTAGGGTTATCCCCGGCGCTGATTAAGGCTGTCGGGAAACAGGGATACGACACGGCAACGCCGATTCAGGCGCAGGCTATTCCCGCGGTACTCGCGGGGCGTGATGTAATGGCTGCGGCGCAGACCGGCACCGGCAAAACGGCTGGTTTTACGTTGCCAATATTGCAACGCCTCGCCGAGGGAAGGCGCGCACCGGCGAATCATGCGCGGGCACTGATCCTGACTCCGACGCGCGAATTGGCCGCTCAGGTGGCCGAAAGCGTGGCGGCTTACAGTGAGTATTTACAGATCACTTCAACGGTGGTCTTTGGGGGGGTAAAAATCAACCCTCAGATGATGAAATTGCGGCGCGGAGTCGATGTTTTGGTGGCGACCCCCGGCCGGTTGCTGGATCTGCATAGCCAAAACGCAGTGAGTTTTGATCGCTTGGAAGCGCTGGTGTTGGACGAAGCCGATCGAATGCTCGATATGGGTTTTATCCACGACATCAAGCGAATCATTTTAACGCTTCCCAGGCGGCGACAGAACCTGCTATTTTCGGCGACATTTTCGAACGATATTCGGGCTCTTGCCAAGGGCCTGGTCTACGACCCGGTGGAGATATCGGTAAGTCCTCGAAATGCCGCCGCGCCCACAGTGACCCAGTGGTTGTGCCCGGTAGACAAAAAGCGCAAGGCGGGCTTGCTGACGCACTTGATCCACCAGCGCGAGTGGCGACAGGTGTTGGTGTTTACCAAAACCAAACACGGTGCCAACAAACTGACAAAACACCTGGAGTCAGAGGGCATCGTGGCCGCGGCGATTCATGGCAATAAAAGCCAGGGCGCGAGAACCCGTGCCTTAGCTGGGTTTAAGGCGGGTGAAATCCGCATACTGGTGGCCACAGATATTGCCGCGCGGGGGCTCGATATCGAGCAATTGCCGCAGGTGGTAAATTTTGATTTGCCCAACGTTCCGGAGGATTATGTGCATCGCATTGGACGTACAGGGCGCGCGGGTATGCTAGGTGAGGCGATCTCCCTGGTCAGCGCCGACGAAGTCGACCTGTTGTCTGATATTGAACGTTTGACTAAAACCTTGTTGGCGCGCGAAGAAATAGAGGATTTTGAACCCGTCCAGCGCCTGCCGGAAACCACACTGGCGCGGCGCGTTAGCGTTGCAAAACCGCGCAAACCGTTGAATAACGAGAGTCTTAAACGCGATAACAGCCGCTCCAACCCCAAAAAGAAGCGTGCTAGTGCCTATGGGCATGGCCCAACGCCCGGCGCAAAACGCAAAAACACTCGTCGAAGCGACAGTTCTGATGCCCAAGGAGATGCCAGTTCAGGTGACAGAAACGTCAACTCCAGAGGTAAAACTGGTGGTTCGGTGGAAGCCAAGTCGCATCGTGGGACTAGCGCACCGGTGGCGCGTTCAAAACCACCTAAGCCGGCGAATAGTCCCTATGGGAAAAATAGCCAACAGCGGCGCAGGGATGCCTAGCGGTGTTATTGGCAGGGAATCTAGCCGAGTTTTTGCATAGTCGCGTGTAGGACACTGGGCTCTTTTACACAACGGGGTAGGCGATGAAATTCAATTTTAAAGCCGCATTGTTCCGCCCGGTCTTAAAAATGGCCATGGAGCGCGTTGGACACGGCAAGCTACTCGGATTCACCATCACTAAGGTCGCCCGCGGACAGGTTGATTTGACCTGTCCCTACGACAGCAAAACCGTTGGCAACCCGCTGACAGGGGTTGTTCACGGCGGCATCATTGTCAGTTTGCTCGATACCTGTTGCGGTGCCGCCGCGATGAGCGCTATGGGCAAGCCCTCGGTCGCTCCGACCATGGATTTACGCCTCGATTACATGCATCCAGCAACGCCGAATGAGCCGATTTTCGTATCTGGTACGGTCTACAAAACTACCTCGTCGGTCATTTTTTGTCGCGGTATGGCATGGCAGCAGGATGAGAATAATCCTATCGCTCACTGTGTAGCTACCTTTATGCGGTTGGATCTCGACAGGGCGCAATTTTCTGGGGTGATCAAGTCTGGCTTTAAAAGATTGCTGTCCAGAGCCACAGAGTGACAAATAACGGATAATTTCGATATGGATGATAGCGCTGTTGAATCAGGGATCGAGAGCCATGAACAATTACGGGCATGTCTGCTGGCGGCCCGCGAGCAAGATCGGCCGCAATTGATTCTGGATTTTATTCCCTACAGTGGTTTCATCGGCGCCCATGCCAAGGTGGATGAGGGCGACGTGCTGTATTGGTTGGAGCCGCGCCGATCAAATATCGGTAATCCCTCGTTACCGGCGTTACATGGCGGTGTTATCGCGGGTTTTTTAGAACTCTCGGCGAGCGTTGAGTTGTTGTTTGGGTTGAGACTGAACAGCATGCCAAAAGTGGTTGATTTTTCTCTTGATTATCTGCGGCCGGGTCGCTTGCAGGCGCTCTACGCCAGTTGCAAAGTATTACGGCAGGGCAAGCAACTGGTAAATGTTTCGATTACTGCGTGGCAAGTTGACATCGAACTACCTGTGGCCACCGCCCGCTGTCATTTTTTGATTAATTAATCGCCTCGATGGGGTCGTCTAGAGGTTGAATTCTGTTCTTCCGACCCCATTTCTTACGCAATCAACAACCAATGCTTAGGAGCGTTACCGTATATGTCATCTCCATCTTCAGCAGAGACCTTGGGTTTTCAGACGGAAGCCAAACAACTTCTCCACTTAATGATTCACTCGCTTTACTCTAACAAAGAAATATTTCTTCGCGAATTGGTGTCTAACGCGTCAGATGCAACGGATAAACTTCGCTTCGAAGCACTGGAAAATCCCGATCTTTATGAGGACGACGGCGATTTACGCATTCGCATCGAGATCGATGAGGAAAACAAAAGGTTGGTAATAGCCGACAACGGTATCGGTATGTCGAGGGAGGAGGCGATCGCCAATCTAGGCACTATTGCAAAATCAGGTACTGCCGACTTTCTCAGTACATTGACCGGCGATCAGCAGCAGGACTCGCAGTTGATTGGTCAGTTTGGTGTCGGCTTCTATTCTTCGTTTATCGTTGCCGAAAAAGTGGTAGTAGACACACGCCGCGCTGGCGCGCCGGCAGACCAAGGCGTTCGCTGGACTTGCTCTGGCGAGGCTGACTATCAGATAGAGACGATCGAGATGAGTCAGCGAGGAACGCGCATCGAATTGCACTTGAAGGCCGATGAGCATGAATTTGCCAACAATTGGCGCCTTCGTAGCATCGTTAAAAAATACTCTGACCACATCGCTATTCCAGTTCAAATGCTCAAGATTGAGCCGCCTGTGGCACCTTCAGAAGATGACGAGACGGTCATTGAAGACGATGCTAGGACACCAGAGTGGGAATCGATCAATGATGCGCAAGCGCTCTGGACTCGTTCAAGAAGCGATGTTGGAGATGACGAATACAACGAATTTTATCGGCATATTTCAAACGATTTCACGCCGCCATTGAGCTGGAGTCACAATCGCGTCGAAGGTAAGCACGAGTACACTAGCCTACTGTACATACCCAGCATGGCGCCGATGGATCTGTATCAGCGAGATGCGGCGCGCGGCGTCAAGTTGTATATCAAACGCACATTCATCATGGATGATGCCGAGCAGTTTATGCCGATGTATCTGCGATTTGTCAAAGGCGTGTTGGATAGCGCCGATTTGCCACTGAACGTATCCCGCGAGATTCTGCAAAAGACGCCGGTAGTTGACAGTATTAGGGCCGCAATCACCAAGCGGGTGCTGGATATGTTGGCTAAGTTGGCGAGCAGCGATGAAGAGAAGTATGCAACTTTTTGGAGTCAGTTTGGCAGCGTTCTGAAAGAGGGCCCCAGTGAAGACCACACCAATCGAGAAAAAATCGCTAAATTACTGCGGTTTTCTAGTTCTACCAGTGACTCGGGTGCCAATACTGTCAGTTTGGCCGCTTATTTAGAACGAAAAAAAGAGCGTCAAGACAAGATTTACTACCTTACTGGCGATAGCTACTCGGTAATCAACAACAGTCCTTATCTCGAAGTATTCCGCAAGCATGGCGTCGAGGTGCTGCTGATGACTGACCGTATCGATGAATGGATGATGGGCTATCTTACCGAGTTTGATGGCTTGTCATTTCAGGATGTGGCAAGGGGCGAACTTGACTTAAAACACCTTGACGACGGCGAGAGTGAGACCGCAGAGCCAAAAGCCGACGACGAGCAGACTAACGATTTAGTTGCGCGTATTAAAGGCTTGTTAGAAGCTCGAGTAGAGGATGTTCGCAGTACAGAACGCCTGACTAATTCGCCTGCCTGCTTGGTCGTTGGAGATAATGATATGGGCGAGCAAATGCGTAAAATCATGCAGGCGGCCGGACAGTCCATTCCTGAGAGTAAGCCGATACTGGAAGTTAATATGCAACATCCACTAGTGGCCCGCTTGCAGACCGAAGACGATGACGATAAAGCCGCGGTGCTGGCGAGTCTATTGTTCGATCAAGCGGCGCTCTCGGCGGGTCGACCGTTGGAAAATCCGGCGCAGTTTGTGCAAGAGTTGAATCGGTTAATGTTTGATTGAAGCAACGTAAATACACATAAAGCTCGACTAGACCGCTAACTGGGAACCGGTGTTGAGTGTGGCTGCCATTAGTTTTCAGCGTTTCACGGCTGACTTATCGCCTCTTCGACCTTATACTGAGAGTTTACGAGGAGGCGTGCCCAGTTGTCACACAAAAGCCATAGGATAGCCGTGCTCGGCGGCGGTAGTTTCGGCACCGCCATAGCCAATATGCTGGCGTCAAATGCCTATCCGGTGGTGTTGTGGATGCGCAATGCGCAGCACGCCCAACAGGTGCAAAAAGAGCGGGTTAACCAGCGCTATTTACCCGGCTATAAACTGGCGCAGAGCCTGCAAGTCAGCGCTGATCTAAACGCTTGCTTACAGGGCGTTGACACGGTTTTTTTTGCAGTTCCAAGCGGCGCTCTACAAGATCTCGCGGCACAAGTGAGTCCGAGACTTGAGCCCGAGACCTTGGTTATCAGCACGTCCAAGGGGATCTGCGGAGCCGATTTTATGTTGCCGAGCCAGATTTTAGAGACTGCCATGCCGGATGTTCGTATCGGTGTCATGAGTGGCCCTAATTTGGCCAAAGAAATTGCCGATTACGAAATTACAGCGACGGTCGTTGCCAGTGAAGACCCAACGGTCTGCGCAACAATTCAACGGATGCTGGCGTCGAATTATTTCCGCGTCTACGCCAATCACGATCGCTTTGGCGTTGAACTAGCTGGCGCGCTGAAAAATATCTATGCGATTATTGCTGGTATTGCCGAGGCATTAAAAGCAGGACAAAATACTAAGAGCGTTGTTTTGACTCGCAGCCTCGCAGAAATGCGCCGCTTTGGTACTCAGCTAGGTGCCGATCCCATGACATTTTTAGGGCTCAGCGGTGTCGGCGATTTATACGTTACCTGTACCTCGCCGCTAAGTCGTAATTATCAGGTCGGTATGGCGCTTGGCGGGGGTAAAAGTCTTGCGCAATCAATCGCAGATGTCGGGCAAATCGCCGAGGGTGTCAATACCACTCGGTTGGTCAAGGAAAAGGCCGATGCGATGGGTACCTATATGCCTCTGGCTTCGGCGCTCTACGCGACACTGTTCGAAAAGCAGTCTATACAGGGAGCTTTGCGCAGCATGATGCTCGCGGAGCAAAACTCAGATGTTGACTTTATGGTGACCCCAAATGAGTAATAATGTTAAAAAATCATTCTTAAATTTAGAGACATGGATACGCATAGGATATATCGCATTCTTTCTATTGTTGCTGTCAATCGCTAGTAGCGTAGCGTTTTTTCTGGTGTTGTTGCAGGCTGCCTCGGTGCTTCTGACTGGCAGAGACAATGAAAAACTGCGCGAGTTTGGTCAAAGTCTCGGCCAGTGGGGATTCCAGTCATTGTTGTTTGCAACCTACAACACCGAGCAAAGACCGTTTCCATTTTCTGACTGGCCGAGCGCCGAGACTGGAGCGGGGTTTGATGCCGGTCTTGATGACGAGATTAGCGACAACGCGGCTAGCGAAGAGATTGATGAAGAGGTTGATAAAGGGGTTGATAAAGGGGTTGATAAAGGGGTTGATAAAGAGCTTAGCGAAGAGGTTGATAAAGAGCTTGGTGATGTCGATGAACACGCGCTGCCGAGCGCACCTAACAATGCCGACGATATACCCTCATTCACTGCGTCCGATGATAAGCCAACGAGCGCTGACGGCGGCGCCGCCAAGGCTGATTGAAATGACTACCTGTCGGCATTGCGGCGTTTATCTGTGCGGGGGTTAGACGAAGCGCTGACACTTTGAGTGCCGGTTAGCGGGCGGTGTTGTCACCGAGTGCTCTGGGAGCATAGTAGCGAGCTTAAAAGTTTAAATTAGTTGTTCGGTTCGGGTAATGGATGACCTGGCGCCGCGGAATTTTGTGGTTTATAGGTGTCTAACGACAATGAATATCGAAACAGTGCCAATGCTCTTTCAAATACCAGTGTGCGGCTCGGAGGCAGTAGGTGTGTCGATGTCTCACCGATCATTTTTGGCAAACAAAGTGGCGGGTATAGCGCGCTTGCATGCGCCGATTGCAAACTCGCGAAGCGTCTACTATGGCAAGTGAGTTCAGCTATGGCAATTGAGTTCAGCGCCGAAAAAGTGTTCGATATTCGCGGCTTAGCATTGGCGGCTAAAGAGTGGGGTCGTCCTGGATCACTTCCGGTGATCGCCTTGCATGGTTGGTTGGATAACGCCGCTAGTTTTGATCGACTGTTGTCGCATATGACCGACGTGCACGTGCTCGCGATGGATAGTGCAGGCCATGGTATGAGTGATTTTAGATCACCCGATTCCGGTTATGATATCTGGCAAGATATCGCCGACGTTCTGGCGATCGCAGATCAGATGGGATGGGATCAGTTTACTCTCCTAGGACATTCTCGAGGAGCGATCATAGCCGCGCTTACCGCCGGTACCGCGCCACAGAGAATTCGACATTTGGCGATGATTGATGGGCATGTTCCGGTGCCAGTTGAAAACCACAATGCGGCCCGCCAAATGGCTAAATCCATTCGAGACCAGCGCCGTTTTGGCGCGTCCTCACCAAGTTTTTTCCCCAGTTTTGAGCGCGCGGTTACCGCGCGCGCCGATGGTTTTCTAAACCTTGAACGCGACGCCGCAGCGGTGCTTGCAAAGCGCGGTGTCAGGCAGTCTGATAGGGGGTTTTATTGGCACAATGATCAGCGTTTAAAGGCGGCCTCGACGATTAAACTAACGCGTGAACACATCGAGAGCTTTCTCACAGCGATCGAAGCGCCGACCCTGCTGATCCATGCCCAAGATAGCGTCTTCACCGCCGATGACCAGCAGGCAGAGCTATTTGCTTGGATTAGCCGGTTAAAGGTGATCGACATGCCGGGCTCGCACCATTTGCATATGGAACGTCAATCGCTTGAAGTGGCGCAGGCTATACAGGCATTCTTTAGGTGATGGTTCGCAGGGTTTTGGCATCGACCCGCGCTCTACTGGCCCCAAAATCGATTGCCCTAGCGCTTGGGTTGCGCCTGATTAGGTATAGAGGCGGACTCACTTAATATCGCGCTAACCTCGCTTAGTTTGAGTTGCTCTTTAAACTCGGCTCTTCTGTTCAATCGAGTTCTTTAGTCGTGCGCTAAAGTGTTGCTCTCAAATTGCGCTCTCCAGCCGTGCTCTTTAGTCATGCTCTCAAGTGCTGCTCTTTAGTCGTGCTCTCTAGCCGCGCCTCCAGTGTTGCTCTCTGGTCGTGCCCTCTAGTCGTGCTCTCCAGTTGTGCTCTCCAGTCGATCGAAAAGCGCTTACCATAGCGTTTAGATGCTATGCTCTTGTCATCAGACGACAAAAGGAATTGTTATGACTTTATCTAATTATAAGATACATGCATTGCTGGGACGAATAATGATTATTGTTCTTTTCGCGAGTGCCACAACAAGCTGTAGTTCGATGCGTAGTGTCGATGGTGAGCTGACAGCGCAACGGATTCTCGAAGAGATTAATGTTGGCGATCTAGTGCAGGTGGTGACCTTGGATGGAGGCAAATATCAACTGAAGGTTAGCGAGATAACCAAACTCCGTATCTGCGATGCTGAACGGTGTATACCACTGGATACAATAGCGTCTATTGAGTCAAAAAAAATATCTCTGGTGAAAACCATTCCGACGGTATTGGCAGCTGGCTATCTCTTCGTTGCGTTGTTATTTGCTATTGCACTAGGCTCTATTTGAGATTGCTACTTTCGAAGGGTCATAACGGCTATCCATGCGTTGGATATTTATTCGTGACCCCGCCGGTGATATGCTGTGACCCGCGGAAACTTTAGTGCATCGACCGACGTCCTGTATTGGGCGTTAGATGTTGGCGCTGTTGGGTGCCCAGTTGCAGTCATGGCTATTTTTTAAGGTAGCTCTAAAGCGTCCCGTCGATATCTTAAATCTCCACACGCATAATCAGTCACTAACAAGGAAACCGCATGAAAACTCGTATTGAAAGCGACAGCATGGGCGAACTAAAGGTACCCGCCGATGCTCTCTATGGTGCCCAGACGCAGCGCGCAGTGAACAATTTTCCGGTCAGCGGCCGACGCATGCCCGAAGCGTTTATTCGCGCGCTCTTAATGGCCAAGTCAGCCGCCGCCCAAGCCAATGCTGAGCTTGGCTTGTTGTCCCAAGATCTAGCGGATGGAATCTCTGCAACGGTCACAGAGTTACTCGCCAGCGATGATTTCATGCAGTATTTTCCGGTCGATGTTTTTCAGACAGGTTCTGGTACCAGCTCCAATATGAACGCCAACGAGGTTTTGGCGGTCCTCGCCTCCAAGCGATTGGGCGAGTCGGTCAATCCGAATGATCATATTAACTATGGTCAAAGTAGTAACGATATTATCCCCAGTTCGATTCATATCAGTGCAGCCATGGAACTTCATGAGCGCTTGCTGCCAGCTTTACGTCATCTTGTAGCGGTGATCGAGAGCAAGGCGGAGACCGTCGACCACCATATTAAAACCGGGCGCACGCATTTGATGGACGCTATGCCGGTGCGCATGAGCCAGAGCTTGCTGAGCTGGGCTACGCAGATTAAACAAAATATTGGTCTGATCGAGGGCCTCTGTCCGAGCTTGCAAAGTCTGGCTCAAGGCGGCACCGCAGTGGGTACTGGAATCAATGCCCATGCAGATTTTGCCGCGGCGTTCAGCCGTAAGCTAAGCCAGAGTGCAGGGATCACGTTTACTCCGGCGGACAATTTGTTCTGCCATATTGGAACGCAGGACATTGCTGTCGCTGTATCCGGGCAACTCAAGACGCTGGCCGTGTCGATGCTTAAAATAGCCAATGATTTACGCTGGATGAATTCAGGGCCACTGGCTGGGCTTGGTGAAATAGCTCTAGAGGCGTTGCAACCTGGCTCGTCGATTATGCCCGGCAAGGTCAATCCGGTGATACCTGAGGCAACTGCGATGGTGGCGGCGCAGGTGATCGGTAATGACGCAGCCATTACCATTGGAGGGCAGTCAGGCAATTTTGAACTGAATGTGATGTTGCCGATGATCGCAGACAATCTATTGGGCAGTATTCAACTGCTATCAAACGTGTCGCTATTGCTGGCGGATAAAGCCATCGCCAGCTTTACCGTAAATGAGCAGCAGTTGAAGCTGGCACTGTCGAGAAATCCGATACTGGTGACCGCGCTCAACCCGATTATTGGCTATCTAAAGGCGGCCGAAATTGCTAAAAAGGCGTACAAGGAAGGACGCGCCGTTATCGATGTGGCGGATGAAGAAACCGAGATAGGTCGCGCTGAATTAGAGAAGTTACTCGACCCCGCTAAATTGACTCGAGGTGGTATTGAGTAAGATTAATGTTGTCGCCCTCAAGCTCTGCGACGCAGCGCTTGAGGGCATGGATAAGGAATAGCTATGAGTGATTTAAAAGGTAAGACTCTTTTTATAACCGGAGCGAGCCGTGGCATTGGTCTGGCGATAGCCAAGCGTGCTGCAATTGATGGTGCCAATATAGCGATTGCCGCGAAAACCGCTGAACCGCACCCAAAACTGCCTGGAACCATCTATTCGGCAGCCGATGAAATTATCGCTGCGGGGGGGCAGGCATTGCCTTTGGTGGTCGATGTACGCTTCGAGGATCAGGTTGAAAGTGCTATGAAACAGACCGTCGAGCGGTTTGGTGGCATTGATATCCTAGTAAATAACGCCAGTGCTATCAATCTTTCTGGAACCGAATCGGTGACCATGAAAGCCTATGACCTAATGCACAATATCAATACGCGAGGCACATTTTTGTGCTCAAAATTGGCCGTACCGTTCTTGCGTAAGGCGGACAATCCACACGTTTTAAATTTGTCGTCGCCACTGAACATGGAGACGCGTTGGTTCCAGAATCATGTCGCCTATACGATGGCAAAATTTGGTATGAGCATGTGCGTGTTGGGCATGAGCGAAGAATTTCGCAGTGCCGGAATCGCTTTCAATGCGCTTTGGCCGCGCACCGCCATAGCCACTGCGGCGGTGGGTAACATTATTGGCGGCGATCCAATTATTCAGCGTTCACGCACAGTCGAAATAATGGCCGATGCAGCGCATGTGATTTTAACTCGCAACAGTCGCGAGTTCAGCGGTAATTTTTGCGTAGACCAAGAGGTCCTTGAAGCCGAAGGGGCATCCGATTTCTCTAAATACAGGTTCAACCCAGAGTTAGCCGAGAAAGATTTAATGCCAGACTTCTTTATCTGACGC
>Ga0115006_10001113_pt1 | contig 16282 bp, 21 predicted proteins | sample ArcOceMetagenome_3_FD_88943 | JGI IMG/M metagenome (GOLD analysis project Ga0115006, IMG submission 88943) | Marine eukaryotic phytoplankton communities from Arctic Ocean - Arctic Ocean- Svalbard ARC20M Metagenome | ecosystem: Environmental > Aquatic > Marine > Oceanic | place: Arctic Ocean...
AACGCAATGTGCCGAAATTCGGCATTGCGCATGCGATGGCGCTGGGTATGGGGCCCTGGCTGGCGGCCGAAGTCCCTGATCTGGTGTCAAAAGGGCTCATTACACCTGCTGCCGACAAGTAGGCGTGCACGGGCTTTCTGTAGGCACGTGAAGCGGCTGCGTGCTGGTACAATTTGCACACACGAGGGTTGGGGAGGGTGGAATACGAGCAGGGTGGGGGACAGGCCGGAGAGTAGCAGGGCGGACGCATGGGGGTGGGTCTGTGTCGAGTGGGACTGCGAGGTTGGTGGGGAGGAGGTTGTATTCAGAGCAAACACAACGAGGCTGGCAACGGTCAGGCGTCTATCTACTGAGGAAAGAGAGAGCGCACAGTCTCGCTCTACTCTTGTCTCATTTCTCGGTTCCCTCTTCATTTCACATCCATCCCATCTCAGTCCATACGCTACGACAGAAGTTTATATATCTTCGTCGCCGCGTCCCCGTTGCCTCACAAATACTTCAGCTTTTGGATGTGCCGCCTTAACTCTTGGCTCTGCCTCCCTCCCTCCCCACCCCTCGCTATTGACGACTGAGAGTCCATGACGCCTCGAGGCCGCGGGAAGCAAAGCCTCGCGGCTGACATGAGCAACACTGGCTGAAGACATCAAATCGTCCCTAATGCAACTCTCTCTCTCTCTCTCTCTCTCTCTCTCTCTCTCACACACACACACACTCTCTCTCTCTCTCTCTCTTTGTCTAAGGGCTATCAGCAACATTGACTGAAGAAATGAGCAGCATGACTGAAGACATCAGCAACACTGACTGAACTGACTGCACTCGTCAGGTGGAATGCCCTCATCAAAGTCGGTACTGCAATTGACATCGCTCAGACGCATCACGCCCACAGGCGATTCAACCAGCTGGGAAGATTGGTTGATAGCTTTTGGCATTTGCATGTCTGCACAGTATCCATTGACTGCTTGCTCGGCCAGCCGGGCCTTCGTGGGATCTACGCACAACACCTGCCACATTCAAAGAGCCCATAGCGTGAGACGTTCATCGCACGCTGCCGCGGCGGCAGACATATCATCCGAATGGCGCTGATGTCTGGAAAGGGCGGCGTCACAGGGCAGGCGCACAAGGCCGTGAAAACAAAGTCGTTCGTGCATAGAGAGTGAGGCGACAGGTGTCGGGGATCAATACCTTCAGTTCGCGGACACAAAACATGGCGGGCATGGACACTTTGTAGTGCTCCGGGCTGACTCGGATTGCCTTGGTTTTGCCCATTTCGAAACAGTCATACTCCGAGGCATCGTTGGGGTAGAACCAAACTTTTGTCACTGGATCCGCAAACTTGTCGAACCCTCCGCCACCGGTTGCTACTGTGAATCTCTTGACACGCAGGTCCGATGGCTGCAATTCTATTGATTCGCTCTTATCTACACCCCTGCTTCCCCGCCTCTCCATTTCTTCCTCGAGCGCTATCTGTGACAATCTGGGTTCTCTGTCATCGTCATCAGGCTCAGCTTCGTCGTCTGTCTCATGAACCACCTCCTCATCTTTTGTCTGCGGTGGCGTCTGCTTCTGGGGTTGCGGGACGTGCTGCACAATGTCGCGTCGAAGCTGGTTCTCAAAATCCTTCAAATTCCACATCGCATGATGCTTGGTCACAAGACAAGCAACGTTGTTGCAGTCAGTGCCCGGGTGACTTTCTCCGCACGTTATTGAGTGCCGGTCCTGGATGCACAGATTGCCGGCCATGACATAGAGGTCTCGACGTTGGATGCGATCAAGCAACACGCTGGCCCTTTTCATGCCGTCCGAGTCACTGTTCGAGAGGCGAATCAAATCCAGGATTGAGTCATCGAGCTGCGAAAAGGCCTCAAACCTGTCTTCGCAAATCACATCTAGGATGCTTTTCTCTGAGAGTTTTTCTCCCGTCTTGCGGTCCCTGATCGGAATCTTGATTGAGTCCTTTGCTGCCATCAATATATCCTTGACCATTTCGTCCTGACCAACGCCCAACGATAACATTTCAGTATGTTCGTCACTGGTCAAGACAACAACAGAGCTAAAAAAAAACAAATGGCAAGGCGTGTGAGTGTCGGCAGGACAGAGGGTTTGGTTGTGTCCAACACACAGGCCACACACTCCAATGCACGCAGAAGGGCGGAAAAGAGCTGGAATGAAAGGAAGATGGGCGAGATCGCACGGCAGGACTTAGTAAGTAAGATCTCGCAGAATTGACACTCGTCCTCAACGGGGCCTGGCACATACCATGATGAGAGTCTTGCGGTGCATGTAAACCTTGTTGTACATGGACATGCGGGTTGTATACGTCTCCATCACACCCTGAACTTCGTCCTCCGGATACGCAAGAACAAAATTACCAAGCTGATCTGTGCACACCGCCACGCACTCGGTGAGCTTTTCAAAAGTCTTCGAGTACAGCCCCAACGCTGCTTGCACGTCCCGCTGCAAGTAATCCAGGCGGTCAACATCCAGTCCCGTCCGCTTGTTGCTCACGATCTCGTAGAGAAATATCTTATCATTCCCGCGCCCCTTGTACGGAGGGGGCGGGTTGCCCCAAACGTACGAACTCTCCGGCTTCCACCCCAACGGGTACCCGTTGATGAGTTCCTTAATGAATACCCGGTCCCTGTCGTCGAGCCCGCCATTTTCCTCCAGGCTGAGGTCTATGCCATTTTCCTTCAGGAGGTGGTCTAGCATCTTCCAGCTCTGCTCCTCGTGCTCCCACTTGCCCAGAATCTCTGCCTTCCTTCGATCCTCCTCCGTTGCGTCTGACTTGGACATGAGATCCTTGGCGAACGCTTTCAGGACAAGCTCAAATTGATGTGAAAAAGGCCTGCAGCGTGCCAGGAGCCGTTTTGCGTATCTTGTCAGTTGGACAAGCGTCCATGCGACTGAGCCCCGTATGACAGAGGCGCAGCATGGACAAGCGCACGAGGCCACAAGCAGGGCAGCAACGGGGCGCGGGCGCGGCGACTTCAGGGTGCACAGTTCAGGGTGCAGTTCAGAAATCGGGTGGCTACCCGTGCCCGAGGTCGTGGACGAGTGCGGCGATTTCCACGCACAGCTTGTCCTTTGCCGTCACGTTTAGACCGGGCTGCTTCTCCTGAATTCGCCGGACCACCTTGCCCGCCTTGTATGCCACGCCCACGCTGTGCTCGAACCGGCTGTGCGTTGCATTCTGAAAGACAAGGCTGGCATGCCCGAGCTGCTTGCAGCGCCGCAGCCTCTGGTACTGGGGCGTATCGATAATCTTCCAGAGCGTGGGGTGCAGGTCGATCTGACCGTGAACCTGCGGGCCATGCGCGGTCAGGTGGCTGCGAGACTTTGAGACCAGATCACACGGGGACGCGCGCGCACCAGCCCTGCGCCCGCAGCACCAGGCTGCCCATTGGCCCGCGTCGAGCAGCGCGCGCCGAGAGGAGGGGCGGGAGGGGGAGGCAGTGGAGGCGAGCGGCCGAGAGACCGTGCACATGAAGGACTTGTCGCGCGGCCTGCACCGCTTCTGCTTGCGCGTGTCCTCGGGCGGGGCACTCGCGACCGAGCTCCGCGTGTTGGCTTCCTCAGGCGGGGAGACAGGCCCGGGGTCGTCGGTCCTGCCGCGCTTGCGCGCCTCCGACGAGTCCTCGCCGTCGTCCAGCGGCTGGCTAAAGGGCACGTTCGCGGCCGCCTCCGACGCGGTGCTGCACGGCTCAGAGTCAACCGGGACGCGCGCGTGCGCGCACGCACGTGCCCGCCCGCCCGCCCGCCCGCCCTCCCGCCCTGCCCCCTGCCACAGAGACCGCGGCCGGGGCGGGGAGATCTCTCCTGCTCGCGCGGAGCGCGAGCGGCAGCACGCACGGGAGGGAGGGCGGGGTGCAGCGCGGGCGGCACCCACCGCTTGTTGAAGAAACCCTTGATGTCCGTGCATCCCGTGGGCTTCGCCCCCTTCTTCGCCGCGCCGCCGCCTGAGGTGCTCCCTCCTCGCTTGCTCATTGCAGCCCGTCGTCAATTTTAAAATCAGCCACCGAAACCAAACGGTGTTCCCATGGTCCTCATGTGTCTGTCACGATTGGGACTTTCTGCTTCAACCGCGCCGGCAGAAGGGCCGGCGTGCGACGGGTCACACTTGCCGGCAGGCAGGGGCGCGCCCAGGCGCTTGAGTCCGGGAGGCCGCGGCGGCGCCGGCCATGAAGGTGCGCGGCAGCGGCTCGCGCTTGCGTCCTGCGCTCGCGCCTGCGTCCCACTGCCACCTGCGCCCTCGATGCCTGCGCCTGCAGCAGGCGACGGCGTGTGCGCCGCGCCCAGTGACGCCCCCGCGATGCGCAGGGCGCCATGCTGCGCTGCAGCGTGGTTGCGCAGCGCGAGGCCGCGCGCCAGCGCCGCGAGGCGTACACCCAGTTTGCAGGCATCTTCTCGACAGAGGTCCGCCTGCGGCGTGCCCTGCCGCGCGCCGCCCCTGCGCGAGCCCGCCCGCGCACCGCCCGCGCGCCTCCCTGCGGCTGACGCGCGCGCTCCCCGGCCCGCCTTCTCAGATCCCGCTCACGCCTGTGGGGTGGCTCACGGTCACGGTGGACGCGCTCAAGCACCCCCCGCTCCTGCCGGGGCGTAATGCACCCGACGAGGCGCTGTGGGTGGTGGTTCGCGCCGTGGGCGCCGTGGAGCAGGTTGCCGCGGCACCCGAGGCGGCGCAGGGGGCTGGGGAGCAGGGGAGCGCGGCGACGCTCACGGCAGGCGATGAGGTGCGACTCGACGCGTCCTTCAACTTTTCGGTGCGACGGCAGCAGCTGCAGGACCGAGGTCAGCAGGTGGTCGTTGAAGTGCACGGCTCCCAGGGCATCCACGGGACTGTTGCGCTCTCGCTTTCGCGGGCCACGCGGCCGGCTGGCGAGTACGACGGCGTGTATGAGTTGATGCACCCTGAAGACCCGTCGGGCTCAGAAGTTGCGCGCGGCTACAAGCAGCACGCCACCTCGCCGGCGCCCACGAGCATTTGTCTGCGTTTTTTTTACGTGGCGTCTTCCCAGAGAAGCACTCGGTCATCGCAGCCGTTGCTGTACTCGCGGGGCCCGGTGATACCCTTTTCCGACAAAGACCTTGGCATGATTCGGCCCACGAGTCAGCACAGGACGCGACCTCCCGCAGCCTCGGGTACAGTGCCGCCGTGGGCGGATCCGGGAGCAACCTTCGTGGCAGGAGACAGAGTATCTGCCGGGCGTGGCTCCAAACAGCTACCGGCAAGGCCGCAGAGTGCACAGCCAAGGCCACAAAGTGCGCAGCCAGACCTTGCCGCTCACAGCGACCCCAGAGGAACACGCCGCTTGCCGTCTCGGCCGCAAAGTGCAGATCCCCGTCAGCGGCCAGCTCAGGCGTCGGCCTTCGACGCGTATCCCTTTCTCCAGGATCTGGACTCACCGTTGCAGCTCGACAACCGCACGAAGAGTCCGACTGCTAAGGGCGGATTGGCGCGACCACGAAGCGCCACAGTACGATCGTATCGGTCCTCGAGCGTCGACCCGATTTTTTGGGATGCCCCTCGGTTTACTAGTTCGGGACGCCCAGCAAGTGCAGGAGCGCGCCGTCCAGGAAGTGCCTGGATTCGCCGGCCGACGAGTGCTGGTTCGCGCGCAGCAACGCCAAACTCAGCTCCAAAGACTCACGTGCTGATGCCTCTCGCTCGCGCGGCTGAGCTCCACCAACAAGTCCGTGAAACTCCAGTCATAGAGGAGATCATCATACCCGAGGTCGCAACCGAGACAGCCGATAGGGTCCCCCAAAGCACGGACGTCAATGACGGTAACACTCCAGCCTCTGAAACGATAGTCGTGGCCGGCTTGCTTTCCGGTCGCAATGCGGTTGCATCTGAAACCTGTAACCCTGCAATGTGTTTTGCCAACAGGAAACCAATCTATTCTTTCCATTATTTCGACTGATGATGTCGGCATATCGCGTGAAGCGCAGTCCATTTTGCACCAAATCGAAGCTTCCACTCGGTATCTTTCCACCACCTCCTCACTTGTTCTGTAATTCCATTCGCACACAGTCCTCGCTGACTCATGACCCATCTGGTAAACTGCCAGAGACTGGACTAGGTTGCAGACATTACTCAAACTCCCAAAAGAAGACATTGTGGATGTTGTCAAGAACCTGTTCGAGAGAGTCGACGTGGAACACCATGGCTCTGTGCCCTGGGGCAAGTTCTGCGATGCCATGCTTCTTTTATGCGGAAAGCGATTCTCGGTATACCCCTATCATTGTGTTGTTGAATTCATCATGGAGGAGGGATGTTGAATTCATCATGGAGGGGTCCTGCGCAGGCATGCTCTTGCTGCTTCTCATGTGCTGCTTCGATTTGCTCATGGCTCTGGCTCGGGCTCCTCAAAACACATGTGGTATGCTCTAAACTTTCAGGATATCGAGCTCACTGCGTTGTGCGAGCACTACAACGTGACGACTGGGTCAAGTATCAGCACTAAGCTATTTCAGGAGATTGCTGTTGATGGACTCTTTGTCGTAGCACAAGATGAACTTCGGAACGGTTACGTGAACCATCTTGGTGTCACCCCCTGTGCTCAGGTGACAGAAGAGACGCTTGTCAATTTTATTTTCTATCAGACGCTACATTTTTACTGCATGCTGTTCAACAGAACAGGTCTAAATTACGGTGAGAGGTCTGACGGAATCGTATGCCTGCCTACAGAGACTGCGATTTCTGCGGATGGACTTCTCGTCGTCAGGAGACTTGCGCACTCCTCCATTGGGGACCTCCGAGGTGGTGCAAGACGAAAATGCCCTGGTGCCCAAAGAGAGTCCAGACGCGAAAAGATCACCGAACCGGGTGATGGGCATCATGGGCAAAAGACAGCAGGGCACCTGGAGACGAGCGCCCATTGTGATGCCATCCGTATCGGGCCATGCTGATCTTTCTTGTACTGGTCGCTCGCTGAATCAAACACGAGAAGAGATTTGACAGTAAACTGTGCCAATGCGCACAATACGTAATTGGGTCAGCCTCGCTGCAGCGAGGCGTTAGCGAACTAGCAACAAACTTTGAGAGGGAGCACACGACGTAAATTGGAGCCTCAACTTCAGCGATCCTCCAGCATTAGTGCCGTCTCTCTTTGTTATATCCCCTGGCGTCTGCAAGGGAAACCAATCATCTATGACTCCTTGAAAGTCCTTGAACCTCAAAAGATCCACATCATATGAGCCTACACAGACATCGCGTGCCCCACTGACACGATTGAAAACATGGAAGACCATAATCGATGCTATTTCCTTGCCCACATGATTCCATTCAAACGTGAATGTTTCTGACCAGTGCGGGTCAAATGTGTCACTGAGGACATGCGTCTGCTTTTTCACGGTTCCGAGCGAAATGGCGCAGTAGGGATTGCAGCGATGAGCGCGTGAAGACAATAATTTGCTGCCTGCAACGACTGTCACCTTGATAGATGAAACCTGACTTGGAGCGATGCCCTGGTCAGGCAATAAGAAGGGCAGAGTAAAAGTCGACAGCACAGTCAGGCCGCATCCTTGATACGATTTGCAAGCAAATTACGCCAGCCAAAGTCGAGAGTGATGACACTTACCAAGTCAAAGACCGTGGGAAAGTATGTAGGCAGTCCTTGAGACAGAGCCCGGCCCTGATCTGCAGTTTCCGTCGACGTTTTTAAGTCTTCTTTCAGTTTGCGCATTACTTGTTGCAGTCTTTCATCGTAGTATTGCGCCGTTAATTTGGGTTCCTGACCATCAAAATGCAGGTGTCAAAATCTTCGCGTGAATCGCTGCGACAGATTCAGATGGCCTTTAAAACCGGCGGACCGTGCCGAGTGGGTGCATAACACTGATCCTGTTGCGAAATACAGCGATCCTGTTGCGAATTCAACCCGAAATTGTGGGGAAACTATACCTTTGAGAGGGTTTGCTGGCTCAACCAAGCGGCACGGAGCTGTTCATGAAGCTGTTCATTTTCTCGGATCAATCTCTCCTCCGCTGCCTTACCTGCAGAGGGACCATCAGCCGGTACTCTGGTCAGTCAGAATGTACATGGTGATCGACACGATTTCTGGATGCTGCGGCGGCATGACCTTGTGACAGTAGTGCATCCTTGGCTGCCTTCAGTTCATCGCGGAGATCGCCAATGGTTGCCACGAGCAACTGATTGTTACGGAGAGCCTGCTCAAGAGACTCTCGCATCCCGACATCTTGCTTGTGCTTGAGATGATCGATCTGCTCCAACGCGTGAAGTAGCTGTATCCTTAGCTGCTCGACTTCACGTTCTTCAACGGTTATTGTGATATGCACGCCTGCATGGTCGCCATTGTGGTTTCCTGCACACATTCACACGCAGTCACCTTCTAGTCTCATGAAAACATCGCAGCGAGGACTTCAAATCTCAGATTTCTCACGTAAGGGATCGCCAGCAACGTCCGACAGGAAGAACCAGCCTTGGTGACTTCCCCGCTTGATGATGTCGGATATAGGTAGGCGCAAGAGGCCCCAGGGCTCATGCCTACCACCACCCATGTTGAGCATAAGCTTGAGATTCAAATCGGCATTTGATGAGGATTCCACATGAAAAGATGTTTTCATGTGCCATCTCGGATTTTCGCAGTGTTTTGTTTTCCAAGTCGACATAACTTCATCGCGAGGCACTCCTGCGAAGTACGACGAGACGGATAGAATAGCCTGCAGATCAAAACCGGCCTGGAATCCCTTGCCTTCATGCCAAAGGCTCGCCTGACAGCAGGTAATTAACGCTGGTCATTTGACTGAGTGCAAGCAGGTCAAGATTGGAACACCCTGAAGCGAGATGCCTCTTCAACCAGTCTCTGTGCTAATGCGCAAGTTTCTCACCGCCGTGGGAATATGTTGACCTTCACCCAGTGTCACCGATAATTTGAAATGCGAATCTGCACGATAAGTCAGAATCAGGCCCGCAAGGGTCTGTCAGCGTCAGGGCCTGGCGGGCCACACTAACACAGCAAACATTTGTCGTGGTCATCCAACTTTCACCAGAAGTAAGTGTAGAAGGAGCGAATGACAGTCCAGCGTGGCGACCCTCCACGTCCTTGCCAAGTTCAGCAGCGGCCATCTTTTCTGGTAATGTTCCCTGGAGATGCTCGAAACAGTCGACAAGGATCAAAAGTGCAACAGCTGTTGCAAAAGCAAACACGCAGTTTCGCTTGGTCGGGCGCGAGGACAAGTCGCATTCGCAGCACTTGGCGCCAAAAGTTCAGGATTGACCTGGCCGAGTCGTTCATTTTCATTCCGGACTTTCGTGAGCTCAACCTCCAGGGTCTCTGACCGTTGAGTCAAGCCTAGCGCGCACCGCACAAACGCTCAGCAGCATTACACAAACGCTGTGACACGCATAAGAAACCTGGGATCTGAAAGATGAAACTCACGGGCCACGACATTCTTCAAGTCTTGTTCCGACGCCGTGTTGATCTCACTCAGGGGTGTCCTGCCGTATTGCGGGGGCTTGCCGGGAGGTGGCGAGGGCAGCTGCCAGAAATATTGAAAGAATGCATCAGTTTGCCGATGCAAGTTCTCACGTGTTGTACCCACTCCCGCTGCCGGGCAGGAACTAACCTCATTCGGGCTAAGTATGACGCTTTCAAGCTGCTGCCCTGCTGCAGGCCCGCGTTCCATGCCGCCGCCCGTGGCTGCTCCCGCCGATGTCGCTCTGAGGGGCGCAGCGACAAACACCACCTCGCCGTGCCCATTCACATGCATGCCAGGCCAGCTGCTCGGGGGCCGCGCGCATTGTCATCGGTGCGTGAGCTCCTGGCCGGCCCAGAATTCTCGCTCGCAGCATGCAGGCGTGCGGGGCGCGAGAAGAAAGGTGCATCCCTGTCACACTCACACTCCCTCGCGAGTGGGTCTCGCCCGCGCTCGGTCGGCGCACACGGCCAACAGGCAGTGTAAAGGAGAGACCTTTGCAGGATCCAGGCCTTCTCCGTCGGCAAGAGCGGAGGCTGCCAGCCCGAGTCGAGAAACACCTGCATGTCGCGGGCGGGGACCTGCGGACCACGCGCGCGGCGCAGGGGCCACAGATCAGTAGCTCCCTCTCTGCGCGAGCACGCGCACGCCACGCGGGCGCTCGGGAAAGGGGCGAGACCCCGTGGCTCGAGGCGTCTGCTGCGCCCGCCCGGATCAGCCAGCCCTGGATCGCATCAAAGACAGCCTGTGCGCGTTCCGAGCTGGTGCCCGTCGCCGCCGCCATGCGGGCGTGGAAGAACAGAAATTTTGAATGAACTTTTTTTAGCATGCATGGACGGGGTGGCGAGGGAGGAGCAGCAGGCCAGCGGCGGCGGAGAACAGGCAGCCACAGCTGAAGGTTGGCATGGGACAGGCGGCGGGGCGGCGGTGGTGGAGCCCGAGGGACCGGCGTCGGGCGGGCGGGCGGGCGCGTGCTCCGTGCAGCTCGTCCCCGCCGACGTCTACCGGGCGCTGACCGGTGAGCGCGGGCATCGGGGCGGGCGAGGGTGCGGCCGCCCGCGCGGGCCTGGGACCGGGTGGACTCGATGGGCCTCTCGCCCTGACGAGAGGTGTGTGCGGTGGCAGAGCCGTGGGAGACGCGCCCGGACGTGCTCCTCGCGGCAGTGAATGCCGCGCGCGTCATGCCACGAGCTCAGGTGCCGCGCGCTGCGCTGCGGCGACCCTGCGCCGCCGCGTGCGCTCTGCAGGAGCGTGCGGACCAGCCTGACGGAAATGTGCTCTGGGGTGCAGAGCCAGCAGGCGCGGTACTGGAAGTGGACGGAGGAGCGTGTAAACTACCCGCCCCCCCTCGTCGACAAGAGGCTGCCACAGCGGGGTGCCTCGGCCAGGTCTTTTGTTGTGCACTGCGCGCAGTGTCCCTGCCATTTCTGCAAGGGGCGCATGCATGGCGCGCCTGACTCTGGGCGTCGGTGTGGCAGGGTAGAGGCACAGAGTGTGCCGGAGAGCGCAGCCCGCACGGCCACCAGCGTTGACACGCTGCGCGCAAATACAGAGAGAGATGCGCTGAGCTCTGGCGACGGGGGGGGTGGCCCGCGGGTACCTCACGCCCAGCTCACGGTGCAGGACCGGCAAGGCCGCACGCCGTGCGACGGAAAGTCGGCAGCGCCAGACGCAGGAGCGCATAGATCGGGTGGCACGGCACTTCGCTGGCGACCGGCATCTGCCGGAGCCGCACCGCGTGCACCCGCACCGCGTGCACCCGCATCGCGTATGGCAGAAGCCAGTGGGGCTGCTAGTCGCCGCCTCGAACCATCGCTGGCAGACGGCAGGCGGCCCGCCAGTGCGAGGCCACGGCACGATTCTTTCTCGTCCGCATCGGCCGGCAGCGTCAGTTTGCTGCTTCGCACTCGCTCGACGCCGCCGACCGCTCCTCCAGCAAACCTTGTGCATGCAAGTGCTGCTGCAGAAGGAGACGCTCGAGGCTCACACGTGCAAGCGGCAAGAATCTCAAAGGCAGGCGGCGCGGAGATGAATGCTGGGGCCGACAGAACCAAGGGCTCAGTCATGAATCGACTGGTGGGGCAGCAGCGCCCAAGATTGGACCCCTCGCAGCGCCTCGATCCGCCCCTTCTGCGCAGAGGTGAGAAATCCTTTCAAACGGTTTCTGTTCCTCGGACAGCGGTGACTGTGGTGTTTGAGGGCTGTGGCTGAGTATTTTGGCTGCAGCGACTGTGCTTGTTTACCGCTGTGAATGTCGTGTTTGGGCTTTGGCTGTCCTTATTGTCTGTTTCGAACAACTTCAGTCACTGCTCAAACACGACAGTCACAGACACCAAACATGACAGACACAGCTCGCCGAAAGCTGCAGTCACAGCTCCTCACAACTGCCCAAAAAATGGCAACATGTTTGGATGATTGCCTGAAGGCTGTGCACGCGTGCTTAGTGCCGTTAGAAGGCCTTCTAGGGCTTAGTTTTCCCTTCTATCCCTTCTCACCTATATACTATAATCATGGCAGCCCTTATTGACCAGGCACTGTCATACATCGGGACACCCTACATGCGGAGTGCCAGCAAGCACATTGCGGCAGCGAACCCCTTTTGCAAGCATCTGCCTGCGATGCTGAAAGCTGCGGCACCAGTGCCTGGTGTGCACGAGCGACCGCAGCTCGAGCTCGACTGCTCGGCCTTGATCCGGCAGTGCGTGGTGGACTTGCAGCACCACTTTGGCTTCGTGATGGGAGGCTGGAACCAGGCCTATCAATTTGACACCTTGCCAATCAAGGTAGACACGGTGCAGGAGCTCGAGCCCGGGGACCTCATCTTCATATCAGGCATCTACTTTGACGAGAAGCGCAAGCCCAAGCCGCACAACATGACGCACGTTGAAATGTACTTTCCCTGCGGACCCGACATGTGCGAGACCATAGGGTCACGCCACAAGAGGGGGTGCGTTCAAGTGCACACGGACTTCCGCTTCGAAAGCCAGACGTACCACTCGATGCAATATCACTTCCGCAAAATCGACACGTGGCTCGAGGGAGTCTGCCGCAGTTGGTGTTCCCAACATAGATGGACCATGGGTTGACGGTTACGCACTGAGTGCCCAAAAGCTCGCCAAACGGTGCAACTTTTCTGTTCGCACTTGCCTGTTACTGTAGCATGTATTACAGCAAACCCCAGATGGTGTATACACAAGGCAGGCATGATGAGCCTCTTTTGCAGTCTCAGGGCACGTCGAACAGGAGGCATGATATACCGGTACACCTGAGGCCTACAGAGGCATCATGTACCAGTACACATGAGGCCTACAGGGCGCGCCGCAGCCAGTATCCGTGGCTTCCCGCCGCCCCCTGTGTCCCTGCGCCTGCAAATACGGTGCTGCTCACTCAAGCCCTCTTTTTCCTAGAGGTAGGACTATCCGAACCTCCAAAGCCGTAGGGGATCATTTGAATACCCGCTGGGGGCTCTATTCTCGTGGCACGGCTTGCCTGGGCACGCCTTTCCGGCGTCGACTTCCCCCACAACTTGAAGACTTGGCCCTTGCTACCGGACTTGGGCGGCGAGATGTTGAGAATGTCGTCCAGCAGCGTGTTGATCTCCTTGGCGTACGTCTGTGCGTCCGCGTGTCGCGCGTGCAATGGGTCATTCGTGTCAATTAGCTCCTGGCACCACAGGTGCCGCATTTGCAGATTGCGTGCCTTCTGCGCTGTTTCACAGCCTTTACCGCTCTGTTTGCATATCGCCATGGAGCTGAAGGTGGGGTGGAGAGGGAGGCGGGGGAGACAGCAAGAAAGAAAGGATGATCGAAGGCAACGGCAACAGTCTGCACCACACAGACACTACTGACCAGGGGATCAAACCAGCCACCTCGCGTAATCATCTCCATCTCAGACCGATATGTATGCTTGCCCGGGTTCAGAACCTGTTCCGCAGCGAGCCGCGTTGCACTCGTTACTCGTTAGGGCTTTTTAGAGAGGAAAAACCGCATTCACGCCAGTCTCTATTTCTCACTGCCCCCCTCCCTCCCGTTCTATATGTCCCCCCTCTATCGCTTTTACAACCGAGGATCTCGGGCTGAAGGAGGTCATGGTTTTCTCTCCGAGCAAATTATCCGGCATGTAACGAAACCTGCAGCGCAAACTCCGCCGGCGTCAGGCCCTCCCGTACGAGCACCCGCGCAAGACAGCACCGCAGATGCACCGCAGCGCGGCAAGCTAGACGGGATGCGTGCGGGCGGAGCAGAGAAGAAAATCTTCAGGAGGGAGACGGTTGGGGGACGCAAGGGAACAGAGGAACATGCAGACGGCATCTATCAGACGGGCACTGACAGGGGTTCGCGTTGAACATTGCTTGAATACTGGTACGACGCCGGCTGGTTGAGATGGTTGAGAAGGACGTAGAGACGATACACCATGTCACGCTCCTTGCTGCCCTCAAGCGGAGGGCAGTAGTGGTGATATGCTTGCAGAAACCGCTCCGGCATGCCAAACGTCTTGCCAACAGAAAGGTCAAAGTCAGCGGGGCCGAACCAGGAGGCCGGGGCCACCACATGGGCACGTCGGTCGTCGTCACAGGCCATGTTGCCCAGCCACAGGTCGCCGTGCAGCAAGCGCGGTCCTTGTTCGCGGATAGGTGAGAAGATCAAGTCTCTCCACACCTCGCTTTCCTGCAGACGTTGCATCACCTGCCGCACAGTCCACGCAAGCCAATCAGCACGCACGCGTCGAGCGCCTCCTATTGAGCTGTGCACTTAACACCAACCCCCAATGACGTTGCACGAACTCGCCCCCTGGTGCTTTGCTTGGGTCTGCACAACGCCAGCACCCATTCGCCGTCCCCGCGCAGGCATGCCCCCGCACACGGGCGTCGCTGCGTCCCCGCTCCCCGCCGCTGCCCCGCGAGCCCCCGCCCGCCGGTGTGCGGGTCCGCGCTCATTGCGTGCAGCCTACCGCCGAAAACAGTTGGACAACTGACACGAACTAGCTGACCCAGAAACGGGGTAAAGATGCGTCCCTGGGACTGGCGCCGATGCTGAGCTCCCCCGCCGTCGCGCGCCGCGCGCGGGGCGGGCAGGCGGGGCGGGGCCGGGGCAGGGGGGCAGCGCGAGCACTTTGCGCCTGCTGGCCGCAGCGGTGGCGCTCGGGCTGCCCCGCGCGGCGGCGCCCCGGAGCACGCTGCCCCAGGCGCCGGCCCACCGCGCGGCGCCCGCGGCAGACGGCAAAGCGCATGGGGTCGGCAGCTCGCGCACGTGGGGAGAATGAACAGGCAAACCTTGAAGCCCTTGGTGCCGAGATCGTCGCGCAGCCTTGCGGATATCTTGGCAGCCCTTGCACCAGATGTGCGCGTAGCCGCGTCAATCTCAGGTTCGAGACGGCGGCTGGCGAAAAACTCTAGGACGTCGGCACCCTGCTGGATGGTATTGTCCTGTTCCCTTTGCCCCAGGAAGGTGTTGACGCTGAAGCCGCACTCCGTCGACATGCCCTCAGAGGCGATATGCAGACGTGCAAGCTGCTCTGCAACGTCACTGACTATGTTCGGAGTAATGTCTCGCTTCAATTCAACCCACTCAAGCACACCATACCCACCCGAAAACAATTCGGACGTGTCACGTCTGGCACTCTCCTGATTTTTGACATACTCAGGATCCAGCAGATCACCGGCAACAATGGGAGCCGGCATTCGCATTTGTCCTGTGCTGCGCAGAGCCTTGAGTGCCACTTGCTCGCCCTCGTAGAGATTATGCGGATAAGTACGGCCCTGCACGCTCTTTTCTTCAGGTCCGAAAAGGCTTTCCTGGAAGCCGTCGGGAACCTCCAAAATGAGCCCACCACCGCCGTTCCCCACGCCTGCCTGCCCCAGGCTCATGACGAGCGAGTCCAGGTCGTCACTTCGGCCCGTCAGTTTGCCCGCCTCAAGGTCCCCACTCAAGAGCATGGACATCATGTCGCCGAGCGTATCCTCTTTCTCGTCGTCGCCGCGCATGTCGATACGCTCTCCCGTCAGGACGACCTTCACAAAAAAGTCGCCCTCTCGCGAGCGATAGCGGAAGTGCCTCTTCTGCTTCTTGCCCGGTGTCACCGGCGGCGGGGGAGCAAGCACCCTCTTGCGGGCAGCTTCGTAGCGTCCGCCGCGACCCCCAGACAGCGCTTCGGTCTCAGGCAGCCCATCTTTGTCCTCGCTCGGGGGAGGCAAAAGCGAGGTGTTGAGGGCCTCTTCGTTGACGGGGGCGTCGAGCTGCACTTCCTCGACTGCGCGCAGCTGAAAAGAGCCCGAGACAGCGGCAATCTTTTCACTGATGGCGCGGTGAAACGGCTGCCACCGGCGAATTGTGTGCGTTGCCTCCGAGTTGTACAGGGCGTCCGTCAGCGCCGCTTGCACCGCAGCCGCGGCCGCCGCCTCCTCGCTGGCAGGTTCCGCCTGCAGCTCCAGGAGGCCGGGGACCTGTTGCGTGAGCTGCACGGCCTGCTCCGCCCTCTTTTCGTCCGCCCAGTGCTTGAGCAGGCGCGCCAGGATCTTGCGCGTGGCGAGCGGCAGCCCGAGCTCCGGGAGGTCGTCGGCCTCGAGCACGTCGCGCATGCGCTGCACGCTGGTGAAGCCGTTGGCCTCGAGCGCCGGCCGCGCGTCCTCCACGCCCCACGTGTGCAGCAGCGCCCCCAGGTCGTCCTCGCCCCCCGCCGTGTCCGCCTCCCCCGCTTCCCCCGCTTCCCCCGGCCCCGCCCGCAGCGCACCCCGCACGACAGAGCAGCGCGGCGCGAGCGCCACAGGCGCGGTGCTGAGCAGGCGGCCGCAGCGCGCAGGTTCACGCGGCCGCAGTCAGTGCGACGCGTGAGAACCAGCCGCGCGCCC
>Ga0115006_10001114_pt1 | contig 16268 bp, 14 predicted proteins | sample ArcOceMetagenome_3_FD_88943 | JGI IMG/M metagenome (GOLD analysis project Ga0115006, IMG submission 88943) | Marine eukaryotic phytoplankton communities from Arctic Ocean - Arctic Ocean- Svalbard ARC20M Metagenome | ecosystem: Environmental > Aquatic > Marine > Oceanic | place: Arctic Ocean...
AACAGAAACCACAAAAGAAATATCAAAGGGAAAAAATATTGGTAAAAAAAATGAAACAAATCCATTACAACAAGCAATTAGTGAAGCCCAAAGTATTTGGAAGAAACAAATTGAATCTGGTTACAAAGAAAAAATTAATGAATTGAAAAATAACAAGAAAATATTACCGATGTTAGCATTTGATTTTAATAAACGTGAAAAAGATATAACATATCCTTGTTATGTTCAACCAAAACTTGATGGTGTAAGAATGCTTGTACATGTAACATCTTCTGGTATGAAGTGTATATCTAGAACTGGTAAAGAATTTGAGAATATGCAACATATTGAACATGATTTGATGAAACTAAAACTAAACAATGTTTATTTTGATGGAGAATTATTTACAACAGAAATTCCATTTGAGGAAATAAGTGGATTATGTAGAAAACAAGAAAAAATTGTCGAAATACAGAAATTACAGTTCCATATTTTTGATGTTTTTTCAGATGATGAACTTTCTCTTCCTTTTCAAGAAAGATTAGTATTACTAAATGTATTAGAAGTAAGTACATCTAAACAAAAAATCAATAATATTATTTTTGTTCCGACACATACATGTAATAATAAGGAAGAAATGCTTAGTTATCACAGTAGATTTATATTAGAATCATATGAAGGTGTGATATTACGTAATAAATGCGGTGAGTATAAACCTGGATATCGTGATAAAAATTTACAAAAGTACAAAGAATTTCAAGATGAAGAGTTTGAAATAGTTGGTGCAGAGTCAGGAGTAGGTCTTGAACAAGACTGTGCAATATTTGTTTGCAAAAATAATAATAATAAACAGTTTTCAGTAAGACCACGTGGAACAAGAGAATTGCGAAAAGATTATTTAAAAAATATTGATAAATTATTGGGAAAAATGTTAACAGTTCGGTATCAAAATTTATCTGAAACTGGAATTGTGCGATTTGGAGTTGGTATTGCCATTCGTGATTATGAATAGTATTATATATTTCACCTAAAGAATAAAGATTATAGTTAATATATTAGAGAATAATTTATATATTTATTATATATGGATTCATTGGTAAGACAATTATACGATTATGTTAGCAGAAGCAATTTAAAGAGTAATGAAATCGAATTACGTTTTAGTGAAATTTATGAAAGAAATGCTATTTCTGTTCAAACCTTTGAAAGACTTATAAAAGATCTTTCAAATAGTAAGGATTGGAAGGATCTACAATATACAGAGTCCGAAGTTATTATAGGAAATCCAATATCAAAACAAGGTTCGGATATTAGAAGAATTAAAGATGGAGAACTGGTTCGATTTGAGAAAAAGTCAAGAATTCAAATTAAAGATTTTTACGAATATTATATTAGATTTTCTGAATCTAAGGAAGAATTAATAGAACTAAATGATGCAACCTGGAGTTCAAAATATATGCAAAAGTTACAGAGAAATAGATTTAGATCATCGTTTCTTGACAAGACCGAAACTTGGAAATTGGATTTAACAAAAGTTGTATCCTACAATGATTCCACCATTTCAACCAGTTTTGAAGTAGAAATGGAGCTTGTCGAAAAAAATATGAGCAAAGTTACAAAATCACAGTTAAAATCAAATCTGCAATTTATTTTACAATCTATTCAAAACTCAAGATACATTATGCCAAAATTTTTTCTTAATAAAATAATATCTACATATTCCACATTGCTGGGTCAAAATCCAAGATACCCATCTTTTGCTGGACCTTTACCATTTACCTTAACTAAAAACATTTTTGATGAAGGTCATTTATCATGTGGATATTCAGTTACAGATAAAGCAGACGGAGATCGAAAATTACTCCTTATTTCGAATGGTGGACATACTATAATTATTAGTAGACCAAAATCAAAAGGTCTTCAATATCAACATGTTGGTACTATGGATTCAAAAATGGATGATTCATTATTTGATTGTGAATATGTGAACAATATGTTATATATATTTGATTGTGTATATATTAAAGGAGCAGATTTACGCTTTAGACCACTTGATCATCGATTGGATGCATGTAATATTATGAAGAATGAATATCCAAATATAAATTTAAAAATTGCAATTAAAACATTTTTCTTTGCTGAAGATGGTAAAATTATAAAAGTTGAAAACGGTAAAAAAACAAGTGTTGCTTCAGATTTAAACATCTACACAGTATCTCATCATTTATGGAAAACAAAAACCAATTTTAAATATAATTTAGATGGATTGATTTACACACCAATAAACGCAAATTACTATAACACTAGTATATATAAATGGAAAGATAATGATACTGTTGATTTCTATGTTGAACATATATCAACAACTCAATGGAAATTATATATTGCTGGGTTGGATGATAATAGTAATTATATTCATTTACCTTTTAGTGGTCTAAATGGAGATGGAATATTCAAACTACGAAAAGGAAGAAATATTGAATTAATTGAAAATAAAATATTCAAAAGTAATACAAGTTTTAAAGAAGGACTGATAACTGTTTCTGCATCATCAGCAAAAAAATATTTCACAAAGACCATTGTTGAATTTAAGTTTTATGGTTCACAATTGCTTCCAATTAGAACAAGATATGATAAAGACAAAGCAAATAACATACGAGCAATAAATGATGTATGGGATTCTGTAGTCAATCCTCTTACAATATCAACAATAAAAAAAGGAGTATATAAATCATGTATACGTCAATATCACAATCAAATTAAACGGTTTTTGATTAATTCATATTCATCAAGTAAAAATGTTTTAGATATTGGATCTGGAGCTGGTGGAGATATAAGAAAATATGAATCTGCAAAAATAAAAACATGTGTTGGTATTGATATAGTGAATGTTGAATATGAACATAACAAAGGCAAATTTCACTTTGTTAAAGCAACAAATGAATTATACAATGTTCAAAATTTGTTGAAAAATCATACAGTTAAACAATTTGATGTTGTTAATGTATTCTTTGCAGCTCATTATTTTTTCAAATCGGATGATACACTGTTGAACTTTGTAAAAAATATAAATTCAAGTTTAAAAACAAATGGTGTAATAATTCTTACCTTTATGGATGGTCAAAAAATATTTAATTTATTAAAAGATAAGAAAATTGCGAAAGGAAAGATATTATCAGTTAAACATAATGATACAGTTATTTATAAAATTAAAAAAATGTATAAAGATGTGGAAAAAATTGATGATTTAAGTTTAGTTAATCAAAAAATTGAAGTAAGATTAAATGGTACTAAATATTTTAAATCAAATGCTAGTATTGAATACTTAGTAAACGTTAACAAATTTGTTGAATATATTGAACCGTATGGTATAAAATCACATCATTTTAAATCATTTTCAGAATTTTGTAAACAATTTCCATATGAATGTAATGCAATGAATCCAGTGGAACGTGACTTTAGTTTTATGAATAGTTTCTTAATATTGTCTAAAATTTAAAAACCTTTATTTTTTCTAATATTCCAGACATGTCATCTTCAATAGACTGTAGTAAATCACGGTATAATTTATTTTTAGAGTTTAAACTATCTGTGATTACATTTTCATCATTTAATTTTAAATCTGAAATTTGTTCAATAATTGATACTAACCGGTTTTCCTTATTATTATTTAGTAAAATTACATCAACAATTTGATTGGCATATGATTTTACTTTATATTCAATTGCATCTTCACTAATGTAATCTGTTATATTATTTTCAAGTTTTGTAATCATTTCTTTAACTGATGTATCTACATTTTCAATAGGTAATTCAATGCTTACATTAACTTCTTCAGTGACAATTTCATCATCAACTGATGGTTGAGTGATATCTTCTGAAATAATATTATCTGATTCGTCAGGGTGAATAGCATTATTATTTACTAAAAAAGGAGGCATTTTAAAATTTTCATTGGGAGTTGCTGACATCTTTATATAATATATAATATTAAAAAAATTAATATTACGAATAATAAGTGTAAATGAACGATACTTACCAACTTTATTTATTAACAAAATGTGCATCAAGTAATGATATGATGAATGAATGTTCAAATGATTTGTTTAAAATTCAAAAATACATTAGTAACAATATGTCAAAAAAAGATATTACATTTTGTCCTTATGAATTTTTTGCATCGATTTTAAATAAAATTGAAGAAGATACTAATATACAATTAATATATGACAACAGATTTTATTCAAAAATACCATTTCAAATAGTGTATAATGATTTATTTTTAATGATACATCAAAAGATAAATATTATTGATGTATGCAAATATTATATAGAAAACTTTATTAAATATAAAGATTTTAAAAATAATTTAAATGTTTTTGATTCAAATGAATATTACAAATTATATTACAAAGAAATAAATGAACAATATTTACATGATGAAATTAATACACAAAAAGCAGCAAAATTTTATTGTGAATATGGATATTGGAACAAATTATATATTAGATATATAGATTACTTACAAATAAAGTGCTCATATCCTATTGAATTCATTAACATTAGTGAATGTGACACTGTAATTGAACAATATTTTAAATTAAATATGGAACTTAAATTTGATCCTTACATTTATTTAGCCAGTAATTTACCACAACTCAAATTTTTAATTACTGATAACATTATTGATTGTAAAAGAATTTATAATCATTATATTAGAACAGGTTTACAAAAAAAATTATCAATAAATTCATTTAACCATTTTGAATACTTAAGTAATAATCATGAGGTAATAAAATTAATGTTAATTAAAAACAATAAAATATATTGGGATGTATATCAACTTAATCAGACAAATGTAGCAAAATATTTTATATTAAATTTTAGTATGGCTAAATATAATACTTTCAATGCTGGAAAATTTGTGGAAATGTTTGTAAATAATGAACAAATAAATCACGATAATAAATTATCAATCGAAACTGCTCCTAAATATTTTGTTTTAAATTATGTGAAGAACAAAAATGTAAGATATAAAATGACAACCAGATATAAAGCAGGTCAGTTTATAAATAAGTCTATTTATGATGTGTTAAGGACAATGCCATATACTTTTTCAAAATGTTTCATTGATATTCCATTATAAAATATTTACATATAATAAAAGATGAATAGTGTGAATAGTAATGGTTCTGCAAAAAAGAATAATTATTTAAACAGTAAAAATAAAGTGAATAATAATAATAAAACTAATAATAAAAAAAATTCAGCCATGCCATTAGGTGTTTTTGTTCAAGAACAAAAAATATATCCAAAAAATCCATCTAAAAGTGTTCAATATCAATTAGAATTTCCTGGTATTCAAAAGAAAATTATTAAAATCAAACAAAATCCAAAAACCGGTGATATAGATGTTACTTGGAGAATACTTGCACCAACTGTATCAAAGAAGTATTCTAAAATGTCATCTACAAATAGTGGTAAACATAATGAATCATTTGGAGATTGTACAAAACGTATGTTACAAGAATTATCAAATTCAAATATGAATAATTCAGTTAAGTTACATACAATTAAGAAAAAGTGTAAATTAGTTTAAATCCCAACAAATTCACTGGTTTCTAAAGACGCTGATCCTTTTATAGATGTAGATGTTCCATATTCAAGGGGTTCTTTCGATGTTTCAATGTATTTTAAATATCCAATATATTGATTAACACCACATACAGTTTGTTTTATTAAGTCATTTAAAATTAATGCATTCAAATTTTCTATATTTTCATTTACATTATTTGAAATTGTTAATTGTGGATAATTGACATAATAATATTGCATTGCCATTACGATTGAATTACAATTTTGAGGGCTTATGATATAACCTGTACGGGTTTGTGTTTCTTGAATTAACTTTGACTGTATTTTATTTAAATTATTGGTTGAAAAATATTGTTTATTTGTTGGTGTTTCATGAACATGTAATATATTTAAACTTTGTCTTAAAATTTCATCCATTTATATTATAATTATTATTATAAATTTTCATCAATATCATCCTCACAGATTTCATCATCAATTTTAAGTCTTGCTCCTTTCCATCCAAAAGATTTCATTTGTGATCCAAAAAATTTCTCTAAATATGGTTTAATTATTTTTCTCCCAGGTGATTTTTCAGAATACATTTCCTTATACCAACTTCTAAAATGATTCATTATTGTTGTTAGTAAAATTGTATCTTTTTTATTATTTGTAATTTCAATATGTTCATCCAAATATTCCATTATTGTATCTGAACTTTTCTGATATTCCTTGGTAAATATTTTTACTTCATTGGGTTCAATTATACCTTCTGTTTGATACACCTTATGTAAATGTAATAGTAAACTTATAAATGTTTCTTTCCAATTATTCATTTTTTCAGATAATTTTATATCTTTCTTGAATTCATTTTTTTCAACTGGTGTATGATCTACAAATTTAGATGGAAAATCTACCACTCTTAATCTTCGCCATGTACCACCATCAGTAGAAGGAATACTTGGGAGATCATTACATGCCAAAATAATTTTAAATTGAGGTTTGAATTCCACAGGTTCTGCATACAATGCACGTGCTTGTATTATATCACCGCCTGATAATTCTTTCATATAACCTACATGAATTTGGTCATTCTGTTCTGGTTCTTGTAAGCTTACAAATCTTTTACCTTTTGTTTTTGCAATTTCAGGTGTTGCTGAACTACTCCCTGATCGTTTCTGTGTTAATACTGTTATAGGTAATTTTCCACAATAATCACCAAATGATTTTTCAAATAATTGAATTAAAGTAGATTTTCCATTTGCACCACTTCCAGTCCAAATATGAAATTTTTGTTCTTCAACCTTCCCTGATAAAAACGAAGATAATAATAATAGTACATATTTTCTAACTGAACTAGAAGGAACGATTTGTTGTAGAAATATTGTAATTTCTTCAGCTATATCAGATGTATTATCAAACATTATATAATCAATATGTGTTGAATATGAAATATAATCATCAGGTAATCCATCTCTAAATATTCCGCGTTCTAAATCATAAACTCCATTTTGAAAACCAATTAAATTTACATTAGAATCTAATTTGTTTAAAAATTCTGAATTGTAGAATAGTTCTCCACATTCAACCATTAATTTTTCTTTAAAACTAGTACTTTTAACCTTTGCTATTAATTCTTCACATTTTTTAAATTTTGTTTTTATATTTTCAATTTCTTCGGAAGTTGCTTCAAGCATTTTTTTCTTATAATATTGAGATAATTCTTTGTATTCATTTGCAATATCTATTGATATTTTCTTTCTCAAATATAAACCTTTATCCATTTCTTGCCATCTATGATCTTTAAATTCATACCATTTGTTATGTTTAATTGATGCATTTACAAATTGATGTTTAAATAAAGCATGTACAACAACAGCAACATCATAATTTGTTCCTGATAAACTTTCTAGTAATAATGGATAAAGTTCATTATGTTTGATTTTTTTATATTCTTCTGGACTATCTAATTTTGCCCATCTATATAAACTTGCTATTGTTAATCCTTCGTGTTTAAATTTGTTCCATCTTTTTTCACAATCACCATCAACAAATTTTGGAGATAATTTACTAAATTGAACCCATATATTTAGTAAATCGTTATCAATATTATGTAAACAAAATCCCAACTCTAACCATTCATTAAAATTATCTGCACGATTAGGTGAAAGAATATTAACTAGATCTTGAATTTTATCATATATTTGTCTGTTCTTATATGAATTGTTTGTTAAATTATATGTATTTGTTATTTTGATATCATTATTAATTTGGGTTGCTTCTTTATGATTACGTATACTTAATAGTTTTGGAATTATATTTAATTGTGGATGCTCAATTTCATTAAAATTATTATCAAATATATACATTAATTTATATGCCTCTTGATTTTCCTTTCTGGATCCATACATTAACCAGGGATTTCTATGAATAACAGCTTTATCAAATACATCCTCTTCTGTATTTTTGTATTTTAAGTGACTTAGACATTGTGATTGTTTAACAATTTTTATTACGTTTTCTCTAATTTCATATTGTACATCTGGTTTTGAAATAATCTTTGGATATATGATGTGTATACCATCTTTAATATTACCTTGATGACGTACAGGTGAACTTTTCTCAAACATATAGGAATGAATTTGTTCTTCATTGATATCAAAATATGTATTTATTTGTTCATTGTATATTTTGATAATATTTATTATATCATTTTTTGTATATACCCGTTCTATTCCAATAGATTCATTAAATCTAAAATCAATATCAATAATTATTGGAGATAACTCTTCATGTACTTCTGTTAGAGCCAATACTTCTCCTTTTTTAAAACTTTTTAAATATAATTTATAGAAGATATCTGCATGTTCAGGAGGAATAAAGTATTTACCCATCATGGGTGTAAGACCTGTATGAGTAAAAAAACCATTTCCTCGGACTCTATGACTCTCCAAGAAATCATATATGGTCATCTATATTAATATTTCTCTTTAATTTCTTAAGTTATATCATACGAGAATGATTTATTCTTTCATTTTTATTTGTTTATTCGTTTTAGGTATATATTTTACTTATATAAAACCTAAACAAACCATGTTAAATGATTTTAAAAAAGATCCTCAATTTGCTAATTATATTCTTATAATTGAAAGTAATCAGGAATTTGACAGAAAAAACTATAAAAAAAGTATGAGACATTTGAAATTATTTTTAATACATTACTCTGATTCTCAAAATCAGTTGAATAACTTATCAGATATTGTCGAAAAGTTAGAACATCACAAGGTAAATATCAATAAATATTTAAATAGAATGTTATTTTCAATTCCTAATAGTATGAGAAGATATAATTATATGACATTTGCTATACAAAACTTAGATATATATCTAAAACAACGTATAGAACAATTACAGATTTAAAGCTATAAATTATTGATTATATATAAAATGGGTATACCTAGTTTGTTTCGTACACTTGTATCTAAATATCCCGAATGCTGTCATTGGGATAGTAATTTAAAAACGGAACATTTGTATTTAGATTTTAATTGTCTTATTCATCAATGTGTTTCTAAACTAAAAATAGATGAAAATAGTATACCACGTGATATTGAAGAAGAACTTATTACTCAAGTAATTTCTTATACATCACATATCATTACTAAAATTATTAAACCTTCTCGATTAGTTTATATTGCAGTTGATGGTCCTGTACCAATGGGAAAAATTATCCAACAACGAAATAGAAGATATAAGAAAGTTCAAGATGATAATTTTAAGAAAAAGTTAAATGAAAAATATAATATACCTGATACCGCATCATTTAATAGCAACAAAATTACTCCTGGTACATTATTTATGCAAAAATTATCAGCTCGTTTGAAAAATCTTGCACAAATTGGGGCTTTTAGCACTCATATTACAAATGAAAAGAATTTTAGTATTTTTATTAGTGATTCAAATATTCCAGGTGAAGGTGAACATAAAATATTTGAATTTATGAAAAAAAATAAAAATCAGCCAAATTCTGTTATATATGGTTTAGATGCGGATTTAATTATTCTTGGTTTATCATCATTAAAACAAAATATTAAACTATTACGCGAAACACTGCAAACAAATACAGACATCTATCAATATAATATAAATAATGATTTTGTGTTTTTTGATATCGATATTTTTAGAAATGCATTTTTAAAAGAGTATGATTTAGAAAGCTTTGAAACAGATAATATCATGAAAGATATCATTTTTATCTCATTTTTAGGAGGTAATGATTTTGTCGAATCTCTCATTAATTGCAAAATACGAGATAACAACTTTACTAAACTTATATCTTTTTATAAGGAAATATTGTTTCAATCACAATCGCATATAATTTGTGATGATAAAATTAATTTTAAATTTTTCTCTACATTAATTAATAAAATTTCAATGTCAGAAGATCAATTTGTAAAGAAAAAACTGTTTAGAACAGGTCAAAAAACAGAAACAATTGATTATGATTCAGAATTACAACAATATTATCATTCATTTTATACATGTTTTTCAAATCCATTCAATAAATACTATGAAAACGATTTTCAGAAAATTTCATATAAGTTACCACATTCGACGTGGAAAAAACAACATAATCAGTACTTTTTTAGTTCTGATGTTTGTAATGAAAACATTATTGAAGATTATATTATATCATTAATTTGGACTTATGAATATTATACAAAAAATAAAGCTCCATCTTGGACATATCATTATAAATATCGTGTTGCTCCATGTCCAACTGACATTGCAGAGTTTTTGAAATCTTCACAATATATAGAAAATAAAATCGCAAATTTTCAGTTTGATATAACAGACCCTATATCACCTGTTCAGCAATTATTATATGTAACACCTCCTCAACATTTCAGTCTACTTCCATCAGCTTATCAACATTTTTTATCAGAAGAATCAAATCCATTAAAAGAATATTTTCCATTAAAAATTAAACTTGATGTTGTAAAAGGAATGAAAAATATTTACTCTGATCCTTTATTCCCAGAGGTAAATTTTAATCAAATTAATTCTATACTGGAAAATATACCTATTTTAGAAGTTGAGGCATCACGTAATGTATTACGTGATAAACTCTTTTGTTTAAAAATATAACAATATAAAAAAATATTGCTATATTATATTATGGAATGTGTAGAAACTCAACCAACTTTTAAACACTTTTCTACAGTATGGAATACTTTACAAAAGAATATTTTATATGCTAAACTTGAAAATCGTCCACCAAAATATCTTTTTGGAACTAATAATTACGGAGAAATTATAAATACACTAAATAATGCAGATGGTGACCCATGGGATATAATTGTACCCGGCTATCCATCATTGGAAAGAGATGTTCCTATTAAGATAAAACAATTAGAAGGTGTTATTTTAATGCCAAATGGGAATCATAAAATAATTGTAGATGTACATACAAATGCACAACGATTGCCTTTAAAAAAAATTAAAGATGAAATATATTTATATAGAAAACTATATAATAGAGTATGCAAAAAAAGAGGTGAAGTTATATTATTATAATTTTTTACAAGAGTTTGGATCCTTTGGATCTTCTTTGGTTATAATATCTTTTAATATTGATCTATTTTCCTCTTGGGTTAGTTTAGAAAGATCTTCTTGATATACATTAAAACATGCTGGTGGACATCCAAAATATGTATCATCTGGGTTTTTAATTAAACAACACGTACCATCATCAAGACAATTAGGAATTTCAGCATCTTTAAATCCATTTGCTATATCTGCTGAAACTGAATGTTTTTTACATCTATTACAAACCTTTTCGGGTACCATACTTGGTAAATATTCAATATTTTGACAATGTGGTAATGATGTATCTAATTTACATTCTTCATGTCTATTAGTCTCTTCAATTACTTCTTCTACTTCTTCTACTTCTTCTTCTTCTACTTCTTCTACTTCTTCTTCTTCTTCTTCTATTTTAGGTTTATGTTTATTAAAAAATATGAAATATACACCTACAACTATACTAATTACACGAGTAAAAGCTAAAAGACCTCGTGCTTTTAGAGATTTGAATAAATATTTTCCTAATCCTACACAAATTAAATTTATACCAATTACTATACTACAGATTATTAATATTTTTGTATGTGATTTGTTCATATATTATAACCTATGAAAGTTTTTCTAAGATTCTTCTACAAATACCTTCTTTAAATCCATCTGGATTTACACCAAGTTTTTTGGCAATACTTACTAATTCTGGTTTTGAAGTCAATGAACAATTAAACTTCTTTCCTTTATACATTAATAATTTACTATTTCCATTCTTTTTAGGAATGTTTATATTTTTATTAATCGCTTTTTTTGGTGTTTTTTTAGCTTCAGTTTTTCTACGAGATTTTGGAACAGGTCCTTTAAAATTACCATTCCAAGTAATTTCTGGTAATACTCTGTTATATGCATTATAAATACTTCCGCTTAGTTCTCTAACTCTAGCAATAGATTTAACTCCTGAAAAATCTACCATTAACCATGCAGTAACTCCAATAGTTGGGTCTCCTGGTACAACCGGTTTAAAGTTTCCTCTTGTAACTTGTTTAAATTCACTTGGTTCATAATCAAGTTCATGCGTATCAATATTTCGTCCTAATAATTGTAACATATTTACGAAGTTTTTAACTCTTTGTGGAGGTCTTTGTCCACCTGTAGGATCACTTATATTCCAACCATGTACTGTCAATCCTGATAACTTTGTTGGTCTTAATGCAGGAACTGGTAATATATCATAAATTAATTTAGTTAACTCATAACCAAGATATTCGATTTTATGATCTGCATCTGGTCTAGATACTATTATTTCCTGTTGAATACTTAATCCAACTTTAACACCTAATACACCTGATTTTGGTATCCGAATAGCTAATAATTCTGTTTTATCACCAATTCTAACAGTTCCTTTTATATTAAGTAATGCAAAATTCTTGTCTTCACCATTATATTTTGGTGTTTTAATTTCATATTCTGCATTTTTATAAGCTGTAAGATAATTTTGATGCTTGTTTAACCTTGTTTTCGGAGTACAACCTCTTGATGCAGAACAAATTTCAACTTTTTCAATTGTTAAACTTTTCACTAATTTGTTTGCTTTTCTTTGAACACTAAATAATTTTATTTTACTGTAAAGAGTTTTTAAATTTATTATATGCCTTTTATCTGGTGGTTCAGCATTTAATGTGAAGTTTGCAAATCCAACATATGCATTCATTTATTATAATAAAATAAATATATTCTTTACAATAACATTTTTCCATTAAAATACTGGGTTTTAATGTTATTGTTTATTTTTATTTCTTTTGTTCCGTTTAAACTTGCAATGCAATCATTTTCTCTATTAAAATAACCAAAATTGCTTGCTTTTTTTGAATATCCGAAATCTATAATCCGAAATTGCAGTTTTCCTGATTTGCTTAATTTATAAAGAATATTTTGAGCATGTAAATCACCGTGAAATATATTTAGTGAATATAGTTTATTAAATAATTGTGATATGTCATATCCAATATTTTGTAACACATTGTGGTTTTTGGATCTATTGAAGTTCATATTGTTAAATGCCAAGAACATATCTTCTAATGTCCCATCACCAAATTTTTCCATAACAATAAACGCATATTGTTTAGATTCCAATTTACAGAATTTAGCATTATAAATTTTTGGACTAATTGACAATGCAGCTGTTTGAGTCATAAATCCAATTTCTCGAAGAACTTGTTTTCTATTATTACTTCTATTGATTGGAATGATTTTTACTAACAATTTTTTATTATGTTTAATATTGTAAATTGTACCAGATGTTCCCTTGCTGCTGAATTCAGAACCTACTACATATTTAGTATTACAAATAGTTGTTCCAATAACACTCATTAATAATAAAAATAATATAATCTATTTTATTCTACTAAATACAGCATCCCATGGAATTACCAATCTTCTCCAATCCAAAACTTCATTATTGGAGTGTATATAATATGGCTTTAGTTGTTCATTATTTTTCATTATTAGTAATTCGGTTTCATTTGTATGTTCAGTAATTAGTATTATTTCAAATTTAATATCAGGATTGATTTCAACTAAGATTTGTTTAAATTTTTTAATTTCATTAACGAAAGAACTAATACCACCATACTTTGCAAATAAAGCGTATTGTTGTTCATCGCGGACAAAAATTATTCTTCTTGAACTACAAAAACAATCTAGTAATCTTTTTACACGTCTTCTCATTATTTTAACATATTCTTGAAACTGATCTTTAAATTCAATATCTGCTTTGAAATCATGAACAGAAAAAAACCCATCATATTTTATATTTATGTATCTCACTTCGTTTTTCTCAATCATATCCTCTTGATATTCAGCCTTTTTCCAATTATCAATAATGAATAATGATTCACATTTATCTTTTAACATAACATTAATTGAACTCATTGACCACAAATACACCCAATCAAAAGGTAATGCAAATTCACGTACATTTCTTCGTTTTAATTCAGTGGCTATTGCACAACCCGTGCCCAATGATATATAAGTGGTATCGGCCATTTATATTATATAGATAGAAAATCAATCTTTGGATTTGAAAAATTCTCTATAACATATGTTTTACTTATGTTGAGTTGTTTTACGTTTTTTTTAATTATACAATTAGTATTAATTATACGAGTTAAATTTTCTATATTAATTATACCTTTATCTAATATCACTATTTTTTGTTTTTCATATGACAGTTCTTTATGAATATAACCAATGTTATTAGTAAAATTTACAATAGAAATTCCTAAATATAAACTTTCTATATTTGTATAAGCACATGGTTCGTGTATACTCACTTGTAAAAAATAATCAAAATATTTCATGTATTTATATGGATTTTCAGTATGTTCTACAATTATTAGATTATTATTGATTAATGTTTCCTTATCACCACCGATCCACATAAAAATGTATTTACTGTTATTTTGATAAGATTCTGCTAACTGTTTGAAAATCTTAAAATTCTTACGAATGTCATTAATTGAACCACTTCCACCGATTACAATTTTAGATTTCATATCATTTAAATCTAATGGGATATCTTTTGGATCTATTTCACATTTTTTGTTTATATGCGTCCAATCGTTAAAGAATGGAGGACTTACATGAACTTCACATTTATTTGTTTGATATTCGTCTAATATATTTTGTCCTACACAATATAATTTTATATCATCATCAATAAAAGAATTATGATAATGACATTTAAATTCATGTGAATAAAATATACAATTATATTTTCTTAGTATTGGTTTCATAGCCTTGAATGCCATATTCCAAGAATTGAATATTATTTTATTTGGATTAATGTTATTTATTAATGTTATTAATAAAATTGGATCATTATTATAAAAATATGCATCTTTTATGTAACATGTTGTATCATAATAAGGGAAAAATATAAAAACTGTTTTTTTATTAAGTTTCAAGTATTTATATATCTCTATTAATACTTTAGGTGATCCACCTTTTGTATCATGTGCAATTAGCAAATATGAGTCATTTTGAAATTCAGATATTTTATATTGATTTAAATTTTTCATAAAAAATTCAGGATTTTCTTTACATAGATTTAAATATTGATTCGTATTGAATGCAGGATAATCGATTTCATTATCCATAAAAAATTTGATATTACAATCACTATCAAAATATTCTTTGTAAAAATTGTAATTATATGAATTTGTACTATAAATTCTGTTTTCTTTTAGTCCATGCTTACAAAAATGTTTAATAAGTTCATAATTTGACATATTTGTTAAATCTGGATTATGTAATCTATATAAATTTATATCAAATATATTTGAATCTATTTTTGCTTTGAATTCACTTGATGTAAGAAGGTTTCTTAATACTTGTTCCTTGGAATTAAAACGTTTATATGATCTTAAACCATCAATATCAGGTTCTCTTCCTAAACAAATATTATAACATTCTATTATATCTAACTCTTCAAGCATTATAAATTATTCTAAGTAATGTTTTTAAAATATCTATATTTACGATTTATTTCTTTTGATATATTAAACTGATGAGTGACAATAATTTCCTATTAGCTTCCCATGATGACCTTATTAAGTTATGCGGTTCAGATGCTCTTTTAGCATCCAAGTATTGTGATATAATGGAACCAAGACAAACAACTTTTGATCCTTATTTAAGCTGTGCAAGTAACAAAGATTTACTTGCTAAAGGACATTTCTATACAAAAAATAAAAGAGATTGTAAACGTGCGTTAAATTCCTTTGATGTTGATAAATATACATTATACTTTATTAAATCTCGTGTAATTTTTTTTACTGATGATTCAAAAATAGAGCTTTCTAGAACTGGATTTGATCCATATCCATATTTAATGGCATATGAAAATGAGATAAAAGAATTATATAAAGCTAAAGATAATATTACAGATTTACAAAAAGCATGTTTGTATTTTATTGAAACTGGTAAAGATGAAGTTGAACTTGATTACATAAAATATATAGCTTCATTTGATGATTTATCAATTGGTTCCCTTAAAAATAAACCAGATGACAAAGAACTTAGTAAGTGGCTTCCTGAATGTGGACGTATTCATTATGAAAAACATGGTAAATCAGAAA
>Ga0115006_10001117_pt1 | contig 16252 bp, 7 predicted proteins | sample ArcOceMetagenome_3_FD_88943 | JGI IMG/M metagenome (GOLD analysis project Ga0115006, IMG submission 88943) | Marine eukaryotic phytoplankton communities from Arctic Ocean - Arctic Ocean- Svalbard ARC20M Metagenome | ecosystem: Environmental > Aquatic > Marine > Oceanic | place: Arctic Ocean...
GACTTCCGATGGATTGACGACTATGCTAACGGTCGAATCGAAGTGGGCTTAGATACTGGCGACGAGACACTTGACAAGTACTTCCGTTACAAGAAAGAGTTCACTATCATCAATGGTCACTCCAACGTAGGTAAGACTACTATGGCTCTGTATATGATGGTCAACTCAGCGGTACGGCACGGATGGAAGTGGGTTGTATACTCATCAGAAAACCGAACAGCTTCTTTGAAGATGACTCTCATGCAATTTGCTGTGAACCGCCCTATTGATGCCATGACATACGATCAACGTAAGGAGGCGTACAAGTGGGTTAATGAGCACTTTACAGTGATCAGCAACAAGCAGGTGTACAGCTATTCTGACATCATTGTCTTCCTTGAGAAGATCTTAAAGCAACAGCCCGTAGACGGTGTATTCGTTGATCCCTACAACAGCCTGAAGCTGGACATGAAGAACAGCAGCATAGGTGTACATGACTACCACTACGAGGCCGCCTCTGAGTTCCTTACATTCTCTACTGCACATAACGTAGCTGTTTGGCTTAACATGCATGCTGTCACTGAAGCTCAACGTAGGAAAGGGCCTGACGGACTGCCTATTGCCCCCTTCGCTGAAGACACAGAAGGCGGAGGTAAGTTTGTTAACCGATCGGACTGTTTCATTACGGTACACCGCAGGGTTCAGCATCCTGACTTTAATGAGCGGAAGACGACTGAATGGCACATCCGTAAGGTTCGTGATGTTGAGACGGGTGGTGAGCCAACGGCACTAGAAGACCCAATACGCTTTACTATTAACACATCAAGGACAGCTTTTCGGTTAAATCATACTCAGAAGGAACTGTTCCAACCCATTGGTTTGCAGTTTAAAGAGTATAAAGTCTTCAACCTTTCCTCAAACGAGTCGTTTTTACAAGATTAAGCTGTAACTTGCCCATGTGAAGCGAAGCAAAAACGGAACCCCCAAAAGGAAATCCGCCAAAAAGAAAAATTTAGGTAAATACAAGAGCGGGTTGGAAAAAACCTGCGCTGACCTTTTAGCTGAATCGGGGATAAAATTTGCCTATGAAACCGAGGAGTTTGTCTTAGTCGATAAGTTTAGATACGACGGGACATACTTTAAGATGACAGCAAAAGGTAAAGATTTATCAGATAGGAGCAACGCCATTGTTCTTCCTATCAGGTATACCCCCGACTTCTTGGCGTTAGATGGAAGCTGGATTATAGAGACTAAAGGGTACACGCCCTCTCATCATGATTTCCCTATGCGATGGAAACTCTTCTTGAGACATCTCATGGATCTGGACAAGCCCGTTCCTGCTCTCTTCATCTGTAAGAATAGACATCAGATTGCACAAGCAATTGAAGTAATAAAAAAAATAGATCATGGGAAAGGAGCTAACAAAGGAGCAGCTCGGCGCAACGTATAGAATTGCGACGGTCAGGCTTCATAATTTAATAACTGAGTTCTACGAAGAGCTCTTTGATTTCGATGGGGATCCGCGATTGGATCCAGGGAACGTAGCCAATATGATATCTGGCATGCGGGTCGCTATGAATCAGGAGCTAGACCTTATCAAGGAGGCTTCATACCAACATTTTGAAGCCAATACAGATGATAAGTCAGAACAGGAGAGCCTATTCGGGTTCAACAGGAAGAGTAGCTGAAGTACGATTTGCTCGCGCCGCTAGAGCGCTTAACCTTCAAGTAACTAAAGCCAACCGCAAGGACGACGTACATCTGCACGTTGACTATTGGATGACATACGAAGGGAAGGAAGGACGGTGGGGCGTTGATGTGAAAGGCAACAACATGCCCGATGAGATTTGGTGCGAGTTTAAAAACGTCGGGGGAAACCCTGGCTGGATGTATGGAGGCGCACAGATTATCGCTTTCGATATGCCCGAAGAAGGAGGTTTTAGCGTTGTTGATCGAGAGGAGTTAAGACTTTTTTGCGAAGAGAATGTAGAGGATACGCTCGTCACAAACAAAGCAGATGCGTACCTTAAAAAGTACCAAAGAAAAGACAGGTTAGATATTATAACCAGTCTAAAACTTCCAGACTTAAGACGTTTAGAGACGTACAGAGTGTGGAAGTACTTTACGGACTATTGACTACCTTAGTAGTCCGCGTTTAAATTTTTTATTACCCCATTCCCCATGACTTCAATCTTTGAAAAGAGGCTGAGCTACAAGCCCTTTGACTATTCTGAAATAACTGACCCACTAATCAATGCTATGTGGGCATCGCACTGGACTCATAACGAGTTCAACTTTAAGTCTGATGTGCAGGACTACTTTACATCTATCTCTGAAGAGGAGAGAGGCATCATCAAACGAGCGATTCTGCTTATCTCTCAGGTAGAGGTAGCGGTGAAATCGTACTGGGCTAACATAGGACAGCTTCTGCCTAAACCAGAGATCGCCGATATGGGCGCTGTATTCGGAGGTGTAGAGGTTATACATTCCCGTGCGTACTCAGAGATCCTGACCAAGCTAGGACTAGAGGATGAGTTCACTACACTGCTTGATCATGAGTTCGTAAACAACCGAGTACAATACCTAAACAAGTATGTGGATAAGGTATACGATGATGACCGTAAGCAAGTGCTGTACAGCTTGATCCTGTTTACTCTGTTTACTGAGAACGTATCGCTGTTCAGTCAGTTCTATACCATCCTTGGCTTCAATAGGTTCAAGGCTGTCATGAAAGACACAGCGAATGTAGTTCAGTACACAAGTAAGGAAGAGAACCTTCATGCAGAGGGAGGTATGGCGCTGATCAATCAGATTCGCCTTGAACATCCTGAGCTGTTTGACGATGAACTCAAAGCGCGTATCGCAGACGAAGCTAAAGAAGCTATGATTGCAGAGCGAAGACTTATAGATTGGATCCTGCAAGGGTTTGAGAATGAGTTCCTTAGCGACAGTATCTTAAACAATTACTTGAAGAACAGAGTCAACATCAGCATGGAGCGTATCGGTATCGATCCTCAGTTTGATGTGAACTTAGATATCCTCAAGAAGACCGAATGGATGGATGAGGAAGTGTATGCCTCAGCTTTATCTGACTTCTTTCACAAGAAGCCTATCGATTACACAAAGAACAACAAATCATTTAACGCAGACGAATTATTCTAATGGACAAGCAATTATTTTACTGGGTAACACCAGAGACCCGAACATTTATGGAGCGAGGATACCTCGACGAAGGGCAGTCCGTTGAGGAGCGTGTACGTGAGATCGCAGAGCGAGCAGAAGAGATCCTTCAGATGGAGGGTTTTGCCGATGAGTTCGAGCATTGTATGTCTAAGGGCTGGTTCAGCCTATCGACACCTGTATGGGTGAACTTCGGAAAAGAGAAAGGCTTACCTATCTCCTGCTACGGAACCACGCTTCAGGACGACGTCATTGACATCCTGCGCGGTAACGCTGAGATCGGGGCTATGAGTAAAGTCGGTGGCGGTACAGCTACTTACTTTGGTGAACTCCGTCCTCGTGGTGCTAAGATATCTACAGGCGGAGAGACTAACGGCGCTGTATCTATGATGGAGTTGTTTAACACAACAACGAATGTAATCTCTCAAGGCAAGGTGCGACGAGGATCATGGGCGGCTTATCTCCCTGTAGATCACGGAGACATCGAAGAGTTCTTGCAGGTACGCAGTGAAGGGCATCCTATCCAGGACATATCTATGGCTGTATGCATTCCTAACTATTGGATGGAAGAGATGATTGGAGGCGATGTCAAGAAGCGTGAGATTATGGCTAAGATCCATAAGAAGCGTAGCGAGACAGGCTACCCGTATATCTTCTTCACTGACAACGTCAACGATGGCAAGCCTCAGTGGTATAAAGACCAAGACATGGAGATCAAGCACTCACAGCTTTGTGCTGAGATCATGGAGTACACCGACGCGGATAAGTCTTTCGTTTGTTGTTTGTCGTCTATGAATCTATTGCATTATGATGACTGGAAAGGCACGAACGCCGTCAAGGTTCTAACTAACCTGTTAGAAGCAGTGTACACTGAGTTCGTCGAAAAAGCATCGGGCGTTCCTTTCTTAGAAAAGGCTGTCCGCTTTGCCGAGGATCATCGCAGTATCGGCGTAGGGGCTCTAGGGTATCATTCTTACCTACAGAGTAAGCGCATCCCTTTCGAGAGCCTTACAGCTAGACTCATAAACAAAGAGATGTTCAGGGTAATTGATTCAGAGACACGAAGCCAGAGCGAAGCTTTAGCCAAGAGTCAAGGAGAGCCAGCAGTTCTAAAGGGCTATGGAGAGCGCTTCAGTACACGTATGGCTATTGCCCCTACTACGTCGTCTTCGTTTATTCTAGGGCAGGTATCGCCTTCTATTGAGCCGCTACAATCTAACTACTTCACTAAGGATCTGGCTAAGGGTAAGTTCACTTATAAGAACCCATACTTAAAAGAGCTGTTAGCTGAAAAAGATATGGACACCCAGGAGATATGGAGACAGATTATGCTCTCTGGTGGATCTGTGCAGGGCCTAGACTTCTTAAGTCAAGAAGAGAAAGATATCTTTAAGACCTTCGGTGAGATTTCACAAATGGAAGTTATTCAGCAATCAGCTGATCGGCAGAAGTATATCGATCAAGGGCAATCGCTTAATGTTATGATTGGAGACGAGGTGCCATTGAGGGATGTTAACAAGCTCGTGATCGAAGCATGGAAGCTAGGTATTAAGACGTTGTACTACCAACGAGGAGCTAATATGGCTCAGCAAGTAGGGCGAGACATCCTTAACTGCGCAGTTTGCGAAGGTTGACTATATTTGTATAGTTACACCGACATCGTGCGGGGTTACGTTACCTTAAACGGAAGGGGGCTTCGGCCCCTTTCTTCGTTTGAGAACCTTCCCTGTACAGGTTGTCAGGCTCGTACCCTGGGCAATAATCCCCGTACCTAGAGAGAAGCATCGCTATATCTAAAAAGGTAACGATACCGTTGTGATCAAGATCACCCGTTAGACATCCAGGTATGCCGAAGCAGGTCAACGCAGCGAGCAAGTCTGCGCTCCCTACGATGTGGTCTAAATTCACATCACCAAAACAAAATACATCATCACCAAACAAGCCTCCTCTTTGGAACTCTAGCATGGTATGCATTCTATCTATTTGTCCTGGAGTAAAATGCTGTCTACAAGAGTCTGGATAATAATCCATGTGGTTGTCGGCGGTATAGTCGTATATATACTCAGGACACATAGGAGGGTCGCATTCCCATTGAGCCTTTGTCGGAGGTGTGTCACACACAAAGTCACCCCATACGTCGCACGGCAGCCCGTCATCGTCACCGCAATTGGCTACAGACATAAAAGTGTGATGAAGCCCACAATAATGCCCCATCTCATGCGTCAATACTTTATTCTCGTTGTTTCTAGGATGAGGGCTATCAAGCCCAAAAATATCTGACCTAAGCCATATGCCATCTCTGGCGTTTGTGCCTGTTACCGTAACATAAGACCACCCCAATATGCCTCCGCATATCTTAGGCATAACATATATGTTACAATAATAATCGGGGTCATAATCAGGGAACCACTGATCAATAGCCATCAGTGTGTTTTGTGTTCCGAAATTAGGGAAGCACCACTCATTGTTCCCGCTAGACTCCCCTGTTACGTAATTCTCGTACCAAGCGTACTCTTCCAGGTCTTGATACCCTATATGAATAAGCTCTATGTCGATCATAGCTTCCTCCATATCCGCGTCTAAATCTTCGATGGCCTCCTCTACGTACTGCTCGCTAAACCAACCTCCTAGACTGTCTGAGTAAATTATATGCACCACTACTGGGATTGTCCTCCACTCGTAAGTCGTGCGCTGAAATCCAACTTGGCTTGGTTGAACCGCTTTAGCGTCGTACTCTGTGGCACAAAAATCTTGACCCATGCCGATGACAGGCAGAAGCAGTAAGGGGATGAGGCTTAGTTTCATTTTCTAGTTTTTTCAATCGTTCTTCCAGCGAAGTAAGCGCCGAACACGGTAAGCATAAGGATCTCTAGTAAAGAGATATAACTCTCTCTAGGCATAAACGTTTCGTCTAGGCCGTCCCACACCATGATCGCCATAAAGAAAACCATAAGCACGATCAGAACGGATGGACGAATCAGCTTAGCAAGCTTAACGTCGCTAGACATATCAGCCTCCCACCTGCGAGACACGTTATTCTGATACTCGATCTCAGCTTGAACTGCCGCTCTAGCCGCTTCAGGATCTACGTTCGGCTCTTTATTAAGTAGGTTCTTTACAACGCCAAGAGCGCCGCTGTCAGGAAGTAAATCTCCTACAGTAGAGAGAACGCCAGGGGCGTTGGCCTTTAACCAAACCCCTAGCTTAGTGTCTCTGATTTTCTTTTTACTCTCCACGTAACGTGTTGTATTTCTTATTAAATCTAGCCATAGTGCCTCTCATCATTTCTTGGAGTTCCCAAATCTGATTCTGACGGTCAATATAATCATCGACTTTTCTAGCTTTTTTTAAGGCAGCTCTTAAAGCTTTTAGTTCCTTATTTACCTTTTTAGATTCTTCCTTCAGCGCCTGAATGCCATTATACCTTCCTGGCTCATCAATAATGCTATTGTTCTGAAGCTCTCTATAAAGCTGTCCTACGTTGGCGTCGTTCTCTTTGAAGGCTGCAATGTCGTAGAAAGGTGAAGCCTCTCCGTAGATCTTCTTAATAATTGGTACGTCATTGTAGTTAATCTTAACTTCACCCTCGTCAGAGAATCCGTAACCTAAAGCCTTGACAAGCTCGCCTACATCTTTAGATTCTTTTGCCTTATTTAAAGACCTCTTAGACATCTCGTACATATTCTTAGCCTGCTTACCTGAATCCAGAACAAAGTCTCCAGTACCGCCTATTAAATACTCAAACAAGTACCATCCATAGTCAGGGTTTAGGTCTATATCTCCGCTTGTGTACTCGGAACCTCCTGTGGCTTGGTTCATCCATTGGAAGTATTCTCGCAATGCGTCTGGAGATCTGAAAGACAATTCAGAGTTAGGTCTTGGCGTTCCAAACGGAAGCTGCTCTCCTGTAATCATAGAACCAAAGTACGTTCTGTTTTCTGCCATCTCAACGAAAGGCTTGAATACAGTAGGGGCGGCAGACCTTAAGACAAAAGTACCTGGGTTGTCAACCTCACCTCCAAAAGATATAGGAGAGAAAGAATTAAAAGCAGAGCTACCTAAGAACATAGTAGCTTCTCCGAGTGTTCTATGCCCTGTAGAGGTCTCAGCTAAAGCAAGACCCGCGTTATTGAACAGCCCGAAACCGTAAGGTAGCGGTATCTTTAAGAAGTTATCTCTGTCTTTGCCATAGCAGATAATCATATTCCTCTGCTTATCGTACTCAGAAACCTTATCGTACCAAGAAATATCATCTTCTGGGTCTTTACCGCTAAGAGCTAGGTTTATTAACGTTAGCATACCCGAAAACATTGTCATTCCAGCAGCGATCTTCTGTGGATTAGAAGCTCTTTCGTACCACTCTCTAGTGGATCCGTCAGGACGCTGTGCAGGCTTGGACTTAGCTATAGAGTTGTAAACTCTTACGTTCCCTTGAATAGAAGCGTTAAAGAACAAGTAGATGGCATTGATGGTTGGCCCTGCTTCTCCCGATCGGTTAAAGTTAACGGTAATGTTCTTTGAGAAAACTGCTGCCTTTTGTCTAGTAGCTCCTCGTTGTCTAGCCGTAGTGTAAGCGGACAGCCTAATACTATTCTCGAAAGCATCGTTGACTCCTTCTACAAATTCCAAGAACTTCTTAGGGGACGAGAACAATTTCTGCTTTAGCTTTTGACCTTTGCTTAAATCGTTAGCTTCTACGGATAGCTCCGCTGCAATTTGCTCTAACTCTTTAACATAGTTCCAACCTGTCTGACCGCCATCTTCTCTCCACTCATCAAAAAACTGTTGAGTTTCGGCGTCCATTTCTTTACCTGTTACCGCTTCACCTAATAGGTTTCTTAGAGACCCCCAGGTATTGCTCATCATCTGCTTCTGAAAACCCTTCTGGTCTATTTTACCTAGCCCTCCCTCTTCCATGTCAGCTTCTGCGTTGTAGATAGAAGCCCCCATATCTCTTGCAAAGTTACCTACGAAGAAGTTAGGGTTCCACTGGGTGAACACACCTCTTAAGAAGGACACAGGAGCTCTTAACATCTTAATAAAGGTGTTAGACTGTTCCATAGTCATTCCGTTCATTACAGACGCATAATAAGGGTCATTGAAGTATATGAATTTCTGAGATCCATCTACCCTAACTGCTACCGTATGAGGGTCAGCATGCATTTCCGCAAGGGTCATGTGATCCTGTTCTCCTTCATCATTTACCTTAAGAAGCGGGTTGTCCTTATCTAATACGTGCATCACACCCTCCATAGAAGCGTCATTGGCTTCAGCTAGCTTATACAAAGATTGTAGCGCTCTATTCTTCTCAGCCCATTGGTGAGTTAAAGCGTTTTGCATAATGATGTTAGCCAGCACGTTAGCAGCCTCTGACTCTCTACCTACAGCTTTCTTAACCTTACTCCCGTATACAGAGAACCCAGCACCTCCATGAGGGTAAGCGTTTGAAGCGGGCGTCATCTCGTCTTCAGCAAAACCCTGTAAAGGAACATAGTTTTCATACATGTCATTCCAAGCGTCTATCCTTGCCTGTGACTCCAATCCTTCGTCAATCATAGTCTTTCGCGTGTCAGCTATGATATCTTGGAACATCTTAGCTGCTGCTCTCATCTCAGGCGAGTCTAGGTTGTCTAAAACCTCTTGAGCTAGCTCATTAGGCATACCAGATCCGCTAACAAGGTCTGGTCTATTACCCATAATCACATCGTTTCTTTCAGCGGCGTGTAAGGCGTACATAAACTGGCTGAGATCCGTGTGAGTAATCTCGTTCACTATCATAAACTGTTTCGCTTCCTCCATGAAAGCATCTAAGTCCTCCATAGCGGCACGAGACCGCCCATACATAAGCTGTTCTATTTCCTGGAAGTTTTCTTCAGGTTTTACTTCCCCCTTTCTTCCCTCTTCTACTTGTCCTTGTAGTTTAAGAACGTCAGCATACTTATTGACAAGCCATGTATTAAGGAAATTCACAGTTCCCTGGAAGGCTCCATTCTCTTCTCTTTGCTGATAGTAGCGAGGAGGCATAATTCTAGAGTCTTTAGGCGTGGACTTCTCTCCGTTATTTAAAGCCTCTACAAACTCGATCAACTCTTCTTTACTCTGAGGAACATCGGTAGCTTCTTTAGCTAAAGACTCGATGCTTCCAGACACTGCTAGGTTTACGTCTAGCTTCCATCCATTTTCAGTTTTGGTTACCGAATGCTTTACGTTGTCTGTTGATTCGAAAAGAAAGTTATACTGATCAAAGAAAGTGTTCATGTCCTTAAGAGTAGGAACACCTTGTTCGGTAGCTTTTACTTCTTTACTCGCAAGACCTACCATAGTCGTGCTTGCAAATACTGACTCATCAAACAAAGACAGATCGCTAGGGTTGTAGTTTAAAGTGGCTCCTGTCTCAGCTGATTGCATCCCCTCAAGCTGATTCAATCTATTCTCCATATACTGCAAATGCGTCATGTACGACGGGCTGCTAAAAGTATCGTACTTCAACGTAGGTTCGTTTTCCCTTGCCAACGTCTCAGGACTTGGAAAGTCTCTATCTAAAGCCGACATATTCATACTCACAGGAGAGTCGTTTAGCCTAGCTCTGAGCGATTCTGAAAGGCTCATAGCCGCTTCAGTTCTTTCTTCCTTTGACTTTAACCTTTCAGCTTCTTCTCGCTGTCTTTTATCGAAGTTCTTCCCAGCCCAGGTCTGCCACTTAACGCCTACTGTCAAAGGCTCTCGTGTATTTTTATCTTTTTTAGTTGGTATGTTTTTTAGGAACTCTCTTTTTCCATCTTTAATGTAAGAGAACCGATCAATAACACTGGACTTTCCGTTTCCCGTTTGCATCACCCACCAATTCCAGAAATGCCAGCTGTCTTGAAAAACCTTTGTGTGCGCTTCGTCGGAGGTGTTTATGCCTTTGTAACCTACGGGTTTATTCTCGATAAAAGTCATTTCAAAAGGCTCGCTTGGGAGCCCCATAAAAGAGTCTTTTGTATTCTCTAAAGAAGCTAGATTTTTAGCTGCGATATCAATTTGAAATTTTTGTATTTGTCCTCTATGTCGGGCTTCAGACTCACCCATAATAGCCTCTATGCTAACAGGTTTGTTAAAAGTAACCATACTGGGGCTCTTTATGTTTATCCCGTTTTTATACAGAGATTCTTCAGATATTATAGTTGAAACCTCTCCTGTTGCGTAGTTTTCAAGCTTCCCCGTAATAGCGGCTATGACATTGCCTTCTGCGTCTCCAATGTCTACGTTGTCGAAATAAGCCGCTCTAACAGACTCCATAACTTCATCTAAAGGAGTTAATATCAAGTTACCAGATTTCTGAATTTTCTTTATTAACGCTTCTCTGTTCTCAAAAGTCAATTTTTGAGTTTCGCCGCCAATAAGCAAGCCAATTACATCGTTAACATCGCGCTCTCTGATAGCTTTTCCGCCAGGCTTTGGATCTAACGGTAGGCGTAACCTTTCTAAAGATTCTATCAAACTCGTGTTGCCTAAGCTCGAACTCCATATTGGTGACGCGGCGGTCGTCGTCTGAGGGAAGGTTTGCCATGATATAATCTCAATTGACGCTTGCCTTTCTACCTGAGGAACAGAAGCTCCAGCGTCAAGTTCTTCTTGAGCTTTCTTTATGTTTTCTTTCTCTTGTTCAAGAGCTTTATCCGCAGCTTCTTGATTTTCAAACCTACGGAATTCGGTTCTGTTTTTAGAGCCTATACTATATTTAAACTTAACCTGAACGCCAGCGTCTTCTCCCTTGTAAATCTTTATGTCTTCGAAGTAGTTAAGAAGCACCTCTGTTGCGTTCTCGTAAGCCTTCTTTCTGTTAAGACCTGTAGCTGGCTGAGAGGATAGGCTGTTTTGAAGGTCTCTAAATGTAACGATAGAAACTAATTCCCCGCCTCTAGTAGCTTGCGAGCCCATAAGCTCCACCATAATAATTACTTGATCAGAGACATCTTTGTTTTGAGCGGAAGATGTTGTAAGAGCGTTAATCATATTAGTTACAACGCCTTTGGCGGACCTTGCAACAACAGCGGTGTTTTTACCTGCTTCTTCGACAGCTTTTATTTCAGCCCCGACTCCAGAAAGATATGTTTTAGAAAAACTTCCATTAAAATCAATAGTGTTAACGCCAGTCCCGTCTTGCCTTACAGTAATGATTCGGACTTTTTTTCCGTTTTTTATATCTTGGGCGAGAGCAGGGTTGCTCTTGATTAAACTTTCAAGCTCTGGAGCAGCTGTTTTTAAATCAGGCACAGTGATTTTAGAATCGACCACATCTTCCCTGACATAAGGGATTGATTCAGTAAGCTCTTTTGTAATTTTAGTTAACTGATCAAAGCTGACGGTCTCTAAATCTATACCTAGGTTTTCAGCAGCCATTTGAATGACAGGATCCCCATATCTAGCCCTCAAGTCCTTTACACCGTCTGCTCCAAACTGTCTTTCTATCTCTTTGTATCTCTGGTCATTATATGAAACAGCAGACATCTGTGCAGCAGCCACTTCGACAACGAAGTCTTTCTTTACTTGTTTATTTAGTTTATCAAAATCTCGGTTCCCAGTATTAACTCCTAACCCTTCTCTGAGAACTCCTACTACGACCTCTTCTTTTTTATCAGCGGATTCAGAGTAGTCTTTCTCTCGCTGGTCTACAATTTCTTTCACCTTAGGATCCTCTGACGCTTTTAACGTCTCATACATCTCTGTTATCTGATCCTCTGTAATGCCTGACTCTTTCAAGGTGCGGTGAACAGCCTCTTCGAGTACGTCAATCGCTCGTGCGGCTGGAGATAAATGAACGGTATTTGTTTTAGGGTCATACTGAGCTTGAGCTCTCTGTCTCTGAACTAACTCAGACTCTTCTACAGCGGCTAAATAGGCTTCTGGACTTTCGTAAACAACGACGTTCCCTCCTTTCTTTATTAGCCTAGAAGCAGCTAATACTGTAGTAGGAGTTGTAAGTGGGTTATCCAAAAGAGTTTGTGCTTGCTCTTGACTTAACCCAAGCGCTTCGGCTACCTCCTCAGTTGAAGTAGCCCAATCCGCTTGAAGCTGATCGGCTGTACTCATGTCTTCAGCGAGAAGCCCTTCTGTTTGCGCTTCGGAAACAACACCTGATTTGCTTTCTGCTTTAGAAAGTATTTGTTCTGCTTTAGCTATCGCTTGCTGAGCTTGCTCTTTAGCCTTGCCTATCTGCTCTGAGGCTACTGCCGAAGCTAAATGGTTGTTTAATTTTTTCTTAGAGTTTGCTTTCCCCCTAGTTAAACTTGTAAGTTGCTGCAAAGCTTGAGCAAGCCCAATAGAAGCTAGCGGGTCAATTTTAGCTAAATCTAGAATAAGCTGTTTTGCTTGCTCGTCTTTTGCTTCTGCTTGCTCTATTTGCTCTTGGAATTCGTATTCTATTTGCCGCTTCTCCTCTTCAGATGTGTTTTCATCTCTTAGTTTCTCGGCTTTTTGAGACAGTTCTGTTACGTTAACTCCTATCCCTTCTACTTTCCCTGCGGCTATACTTCGAGCAATATATTGTTGATGACCAAAGAACGCCATTCTACCACTCTCTCCTTTAAAAGCCATATTAGCTCCAAAAAGAGCCGCTGATGTAGGGCCTCCAGAAATACCTCCAGTTAAAGCGCTTTCAAAAACACGACCCATCGCTTTTTCAATTGTTATATGCTCGCCTCTTAAAGCTGCGTCAGCCATTATATTCATGAGTTCAGTAGCCGCTTCCTGGGGTGCCTCCGTAATAGTTCCTATTCCGAGGTTAACCATAACTCCTTTCATCATATTCGTCAAAGGCACTTTAAATCCCTTACCCCAAAGCCCAGCCGCCTTCAACATTATCGTAGATCCAATAGCCTCTGGAACACCTTCAGCTATACCTCCCGCCACAGAATACCCCCATCGAACATCGTCGTTTACTTTTACATCAACTCTAGTCGGAACCCCTAAACCGCCTTCCAAAAGCAAATACGTTCCGCTTTCATCTGTGATTAAATCAAACCCTTTGGTTTTATACATTTTGTCGATAGCACCCAAAACCCTCATGTCGTCAGCTTTATTTAACGGTCTTCCGTCAATAGAAAACTCATCAAAAGAAGAATCTATTTTACTCTCATAAAACTTTTGAGCTCCAACAACATAGCTGATAGCCGCTGCCGTAGCATGACCGCTTTTAGTCATGTATCCCACACCTGCCGCTGCGATGCTTATAGGGGCAGATCTAACAGCGTCAGACACAGCGTTGCTGACGTAGTTAACAGAATTGGACCATTCAGCCTCTCCGTACTCGTAGTCAGAAGAAAACCTATCTACCTTTACCGAGCCTTCGTTCTCTAGACGCTTCATATTAGAGACCGAGTCTATTGTGTAATCACGAACCTTTTCGGTTCCTAAAGCCGCGTCAAGAGCGCTTAATAAAGGTCCGAATCCATAGGTAACCATGTTCTTAGTGGTCTGCCAAGCGATCTTAAGATCAGTAGCAGTGTCATAATGGTTTATTCCAGCTACACCGTCGTCGTTTATATCGATTGTATACCCTAAGCTAAGGACAGCCGACTCGACGTTTTGGACTTTTTTCTCCCAAGCCCCCCGTTCTTGAGTGCTAGCGTCTTTAGAGGGGCTCCCCCCAAGAAGCTGCTTATAAGCTGACTCTACTATTTTTTGAGCTTCTCTTTGATACTTACCGTTCGTAAATTCAATTGCGCTATATTTTAGTTCAGCAAGCTTTTTTTTATCGTTTTTTAGTTGATCTATGGCTGATGATTCAACGTACCACGGCCCCGCCATTGGACCATAGGTCTGCCTTCGACCCTTTATGTCGGTGTATTCGTTACGATTGATTTTAGCCTCTAGATCGTTTATAGCCGATCGTCTTTCAGCCAGAAGCGCGGTATGTTTCGCGTCTTGTTCTATTCGCTCGCTTAGTTTTCTCTCAGTTAAAGAGTTCCATCTGTATCTATCGTCTTCTGGGTTTGCCTGAGAAGCTGAATACATCGCCGACATAACTCCAGGCTCTCCAGTTTCCAGCTTACCCTCTTCCGTCTCTGAGATCATCTGTAAATTGCGCCTACGCTCTATAGCCGCAGCAGCGGGTCCTGTGCGAATAGATTCGTATTTATCAGCTGATGCTTCTTTCCCCCTACCGAAGGCTACAACAGTTTTTCTGTCAAAGAAAGGTTTTTGATTGTCCTGCAACCCCCCAAGCTGAATGTCTTTTAGGCTGTCTACTTCCTGAATGCCTCCGTCAGCTGTAGGAATCTGATAGCTAGTAGCTTGATCTAACCAACTTAAAACGTCATTAGGTGGCTCTGCTTCATTCGATGAAGAATCCAAAGGAGGCTCTACCGAGCCTGATTCCGTAGAAGCGGTTGCGCCTGGATTTTTTTTTTCAAGGACGCTCTTAGCTTGAGCTATATCTTTAGCGTCATAGCCTTGAGACATTAATGACAAATCGCTAATCCCTGAAGCTCCAGCTTCTAAGATTTTAGCCTCTAATTCCGTGTTGTTAGCCATACGGCTAATTTACGAAATTATTCTTAGTTAGCCGCTAGAGACCGAATCTCGTCAATGGTAATGCCTTCACTCTCAACTGCGCTCAACACCTCGTTAATAAATCTAGAGTTTGTTTCTTCAGCAAGGGAGGCAAGACCTACCCAGAAATTGACTTGTCTATCATCAGTGATGTCTCCGTACTTTGACTTTATAGCCTTCTTTTTCGAAACGGTACTTGCTCGTTTAGCTCCAATAGCTTCCACAGCGTTAATCCACTCGTCAGAGCCGTATTCTATAACTCCATAAGAATGCTGTAGAGACTCTGTACTCGCTTCCCCTATAATTCCAAGAGCGAGAAGCCTAGCTTGATCCGCATCTATCTCTTCCTGGCTTTTATTCATTCTACCTTTAAACTGAATAAACATGTCGCCTTCTGAGCTAAATGCAGCAGCGTTTATTTTAACGGAATTCAAGGTGTTGCTGTCTGTGTCAGGAACGATGTTTAATCTTCTAGCCGCAGTAGCACTAATGTTTAGATCTACAGGTTTCGTAGTGGCTAAACCTATAATACCCGTTGCTTCAAGGTCTTGAGGCATAATACCTAAGTTAAATTCCTCCGCCAAAAACGATCTAGTGCCTTCGTCTGTATAAGGATTCCCTACAGCTTCAGACATAACTGATTCAGCGGTAACACTAGAGCCAGACCCTGAAGCTGCTGCCGCTTTATTTTTTCGCGCCATCTCCATATACTTCTCTTTGTATTGCTCAACAGCTTTTACTCTAGATTCTTCCGCTGGAAAGTTAGGATCTGTTAACTGCTCGTATGTGGGGTTCTCTGGATCCTGAGCATACATAGCTAAAGCAGACAAATAATGCTTCTTTCCTTTTGTCGGGTCTGATAGGTTTGAAGGGTCTAACATATCGTCTAGCCAGGAACTTAAAGCTGTTTCGCTCTCTTTAATACCACCTTTATAAGTTTCTTGAACCGCTACACCTATTCCTTTATAAAGGTTCAACTTAGATTTCCCTTCCCATGACTGTGCTGACTCGGTTAATGACGATTGAATCCAATCTCTCAAAGGCACCTTGATATCTTCTTGATCAGACACAATCCATTGACCGCTAGGGTCGATATCTAAAGAAAATCTATCTGAATTATTTAAGTTGTTCCATATGGCGTCATATTCCTCTTGAGTCGTTGACTCTATACTGTCGTTTCCAATAGGCTGACCTAAACGTCCTGCAAGAGCGTTTGCTGCTTTAGAGCTTCCGTTGTAGCCACGTTGAAGCTCGCTAGTAGCGCTGTCTAGTTCAGCGATAATTCGATAAGCACCTTCTACTCCGTATGTCTCAATAAGTTCAGGAAGCTTTTCTCTTACTAAGTTGGCGCCATTAACCAATGGATCAGCCTGTGACTTCCATAGCCCCCCAGGAATTGTAGGCAGACCCTTCGCTAAAGTCAATTCTTGCTTTCTTGCAGCTTCTTCTTCTTTTCGAAGAGATTTTAAATAATCCTGCTCTGCTTTAAGCCGTGCTTTATACTGAGCGTCACCTGTTTTCTGACCCGCTGCCGCAAGCTTTTGCTCTCCTTGTAGTA
>Ga0115006_10001118_pt1 | contig 16250 bp, 14 predicted proteins | sample ArcOceMetagenome_3_FD_88943 | JGI IMG/M metagenome (GOLD analysis project Ga0115006, IMG submission 88943) | Marine eukaryotic phytoplankton communities from Arctic Ocean - Arctic Ocean- Svalbard ARC20M Metagenome | ecosystem: Environmental > Aquatic > Marine > Oceanic | place: Arctic Ocean...
CAAAATATCTATGCACGCAACTTATAATATTTACTCGCTTATTATATTACTGTCGATGTTTAATTTTCCATAAAAAAAGGTCATGTTGCCATGACCTCTTTATTAGATATATTATATAATATATTTCTATTGTAACGCTGATATATCTGCAATAGCAAAGAAGCTACTTCTGATTTCATTGAGAAGTGTTAATCGATTAACTTTCACTGCTTCATCATCACTCATTACCATGACACTATCAAAGAAAATATCAATTGGCTCTTTCAATTGTGCTAACTCCGTTAACGCCGCTTGATAATTTTTATCAGCCATTAATGGGGCAACTTTCAAACGGATTTTTCGATAAATACTTGCTAAATCTTGTTCTACTTGCTCTGTTGCTAGTCCTCTATTGAATGACTCATAAAGTTTGCCATCAAATTTTGCAAGTATGTTACCTACCCTTTTATTGGCAGCCGCCAATGTTGTCGCTGCTGGTAATTTTCCAAAGAAAGTTACTGCTTTAATACGCTTATCAAAATCAAGTGGTGCACTTGGCTTTTTAACCAATACAGCTTGGATAACATCAACACTAATCCCCTGCTCTTGGTAAAAAGCACGGAAACGACCCATAATAAAATCAAGTACATCATTAGCCGTATTTTTGTTAAGTAACTTATCACCAAATAGTGCGATACTTTTGTTAATAAGCACAGCCAAATCTAAATCAAGCTGTTTTTCAATAATTATACGTATACACCCAATAGCAGCTCTTCGGAGCGCAAATGGATCTTTGTCGCCCTTTGGAGGCTGATTGATACCAAAGATACCAACTAAGCTGTCAATCTTATCACTGATCGCCACTGCACAACCAATATTTGCTTTAGGCAATGCGTCTCCAGCGAAACGAGGACGGTATTGATCTTCTAAAGCTTGGGCAATATTATCGTTTTCGCCATCATGCAAGGCATAATACTTACCCATCGTACCTTGTACTTGTGGAAATTCTAAAACCATTTCAGACATAAGGTCGGTTTTACTTAACAAACCTGCGCGATATGCATCCTGTTTATTTTCATTTAATTGATCAGCAATAAATTGGCTAAGTTGCGCTATACGTTCAGACTTTGCTCTTAACGTGCCAAGTTGCTTTTGAAACAATACTGATTCAAGACTTACTAACCTTGATTCCAAAGTCTGTTTTTTATCAGTTTTAAAGAAAAACTCTGCATCAGCTAACCTTGGACGAATAACTTTTTCATTACCATAAACTACTGTACTCGGATCTTTTGATTCAATATTAGCTACAAAAATAAACTTATTAATTAACTGGCCATCTTTATCTGTTACAGGAAAATATTTTTGATGATCCTTCATTGAATATATTAGTGGCTCAGCGGGCACATTTAAGAAGTCTTTATCAAACGTACCTACTAACGTTACTGGCCATTCAACCAACGCGGTTACTTCATCTAATAAATCCGCATCAATTAACGCAACAGCATCAATATCACTAGCTAATTGTTTTATTTGAGCAACAATCTTATTTTGTCTTTTATTGTAGTCAACTTCAACAAACGCCTCAGCGAGTTGTTTTTGGTAATCATTAGCATGTTTTAATGTTATTAGACCTTCATGGTGGAATCGATGACCTTGGATTTGGTTATTGGAACTTACACCAAGCGCCTCACCAGTAATGAGTTGATTACCAAAAAGCATAGTTAACGTGTGCACAGGGCGAATAAATTGTGTCCGTTCTGCTCCCCAACGCATTGGTTTAGCTATGGGTAATTTATTAAGTGCTGTTGTTACCATAGTTGGCACCAGTTCAGCGATGGTTTTACCTGAAACAGTTGCTCGGTGTAATAACCATTCACCTTTGTCGGTTACTAATCGTTCCGATTGCTCTATTGTAATACCATTTGAACGAGCCCAACCTTGAGCAGCTTTACTTGCATTACCCTCAGTATCAAAAGCAACATTTATTGCTGGACCACGTTTTTCTATAACTTTATCATTTTGTTTACCAATTAAATCAGTTACTTGAACAGCTATTCGTCGAGGTGTAGCAAACCACTTAATATCATTATAGGTTAAATCATTACTGTCCAGTTGTGCTTGGATACTTTCATAAAATGCTGTAGCTAGCGTTTTAAGCGACTTGGGTGGTAACTCTTCTGTACCAAGTTCTATTAATAATGTTTCATTAATCATTACTTATCACCTTGTACAGCTTTACTGTTTTGACAAAGAGGAAAACCTAACTCTTCACGTTTAACATAATACGCTTCGGCACATGCTTTTGATAAAGTACGTACTCTTAGAATATAGCGTTGACGTTCGGTAACCGATATTGCATGACGTGCGTCTAGAAGGTTAAATGCGTGGGATGCTTTCATTACTTGCTCATAGGCTGGTAATGGTAAATTCGCTTCGATCAATTTATTACTATCTTTTTCACATTGATCAAACTGTTTAAATAAAGCATCAACATCTGCATGTTCAAAGTTATACGTTGACTGTTCTACTTCATTTTGGTGAAATATATCTCGATAATACACGGTACCTAAAGGCCCATCTGTCCAAACTAAATCATAGATACTATCGACATTTTGTATGTACATCGCAAGCCGCTCTAAGCCGTAAGTAATTTCACCTGTAACAGGAGCACACTCTAAGCCACCTACTTGCTGAAAGTAAGTAAACTGTGTAATTTCCATACCATTTAACCAAATTTCCCAACCTAACCCCCATGCACCTAACGTAGGAGATTCCCAGTTGTCTTCAACAAAGCGAATATCATGAACAAGAGGATCTATGCCCAATTCTTTTAAAGAGTTTAAATAAAGCTCCTGAATATTTTTAGGTGAAGGCTTCAACATCACTTGAAATTGATAATAATGCTGTAACCGATTGGGGTTTTCACCATAACGACCATCAGTTGGTCGTCGGCAAGGTTGAACATAAGCACTACTTATTGGCTCAGGTCCAATTGAACGTAAGAAAGTCATTGGATGGAATGTTCCAGCCCCTACTTCTAAATCTAAAGGTTGTACTAATACACAACCTTGACGTGACCAATAATCTTGCAGTTGCAAAATCAAGCCTTGAAAAGTTTTACTATTGTAAGTTGTCATAGTGTTCAAATTCACTTTTGTCTATATTTGAGCAATACAAATTTGCTAGATTTTTATTTACTTTCGATTTATTGATTATAACTTTTTTTAGGGCGCTTATACTACAAAAATGCCCGGATTTGAAGACCGGGCATCATTGTTATCCAAGTAACTTCCTATACATCAAGGTTAGATACCTTCAATGCATTTTCTTCTATAAAGTTTCTACGCGGCTCTACGTGATCACCCATTAACGTCGTAAATAATTGATCAGCTGCAATCGCATCTTCAATTGTGACACGCAACATTCGTCGAGTTTCAGGATCCATTGTTGTTTCCCAAAGTTGTTCAGGATTCATTTCTCCTAGACCTTTGTAACGTTGAATATATTGACCACGCTTTGATTCTGCCATTAACCAATTAAGAGCTTCTTCAAAGCTTAATACAGGTTGAATTTTCTCTCCTCGTTTAACGTATGCTCCCTCTTCCATTAAGCCATTAATCGCTTTATTCAGTAACATAATAGTCGCAAATTCTTTTGATTGTAAAAACTCATAACTACAAGGATATTCTGTATCAATACCATGCTTCCTAACAATGAAATTAGGATAATAAATATTACGCTCACGATCGTATTTAACTTCAATTTTATAGATTGAACCATTACCATCTTGATTTTCAAGTTGGGTAATTAAATTTTTTGCCCAGGCATTCACCTTTAATTCATCATTAAATTCTTCAGCATTAATAGATGTGCTGTATACCATTTTCTCTAGAATATCGGCTGGGATTTGCCTTGACACTCGTTTAATAATATCCATAGTATTACGAAATTGATTAACCAAAGTCTCTAACGCCGCACCTGAAATAGCTGGTGCAGCCTCATTTACATGAATAGCGGCATTGTCTAAGGCTAATGTAGTTAAGTATTCAGTTAAACCTTCATCGTCTTTTATATAGCGTTCCTGCTTACCTTTTTTTACTTTATACAATGGTGGTTGAGCTATAAATATATGGCCTCGTTCCATTATCTCTGGCATTTGACGGTAAAAAAATGTCAGCAACAAAGTACGGATATGAGAACCATCAACATCAGCATCTGTCATAATAATAATACTATGATAACGAAGCTTTTCAGGATTATATTCATCCCTGCCAATCCCACAACCTAATGCGGTAATCAGTGTGCCAACTTCTTGAGATGATATCATCTTATCAAAACGTGCTTTTTCAACATTCAGAATTTTACCCTTTAATGGTAAAATTGCTTGATTTTTACGATTACGTCCTTGCTTGGCTGAACCACCAGCAGAGTCTCCTTCGACAATATATATTTCAGAAAGTGCTGGATCTTTTTCTTGGCAATCAGCTAGTTTACCCGGTAAACCGGCAATATCTAATACTCCTTTTCGGCGCGTCATTTCACGAGCTTTACGCGCAGCCTCACGAGCACGTGCGGCATCAACTATTTTCATAATAATAGTTCGTGCTATAGTTGGGTTTTCTAATAAGTACTCACCCAATTTTTCACCCATAGCTTGTTCAACTGCAGTCTTTACCTCAGATGAAACAAGCTTATCTTTAGTTTGAGATGAAAACTTAGGATCAGGTACTTTCACCGAAATAACCGCTGTCAATCCCTCTCTAGCATCATCGCCAGTAGCGCTAGTTTCGGTAGTTCCACCTTTCTTAGACTTATTCAATCCCTCTTTAGTCATATAAGAATTTAGCGTTCTGGTTAATGCTGTTCTAAAACCACTTAAATGAGTACCACCATCTTTTTGTGGTATATTGTTAGTAAAACAATATATATTTTCTTGAAAACCATCATTCCATTGCATTGCAACTTCAACAACAATGCCGTCTTCACGCTCAAGATCAAAATAAAATATTTCTTCATTAACCGCTGTTTTGTTGGTATTTAAATAATCGACAAAAGCTTGAATTCCGCCATCATACTTGAAGTGATCTTCTTTACCTTCTTCCCTTTCATCAATTAATTTAATTGATACTCCTGAGTTCAAGAATGATAATTCACGAATTCTCTTTACTAATATTTCATAATGAAACAACACATCAGAGAATGTATCTGAACTTGGCCAAAATCTTACTTCGGTACCAGTTTTATCACTTATCCCAACTTCTTTTAATGGCGCTTCTGGTTCGCCAACATGATAAAACTGTTCATACAATTTACCGTCACGTCTAATATTAAGTTTTAACTTTTTACTTAACGCATTGACCACAGATATACCAACACCATGTAAACCACCCGAAACTTTATAGCCTGAGTCCTCGCCACCAAATTTACCACCTGCGTGAAGTACAGTCATAATTACTTCTGCTGCTGATACACCCTCCTCAGGGTGTATTTCAGTAGGTATACCTCGACCATCATCTTGAACTGAAACAGAACCATCTAGGTGAATTTTTATAATTATATCGCTACAGTGCCCTGCTAATGCTTCATCAATTGAGTTATCGAGTACTTCAAAAACCATATGATGTAATCCAGTGCCATCATCTGTGTCACCTATATACATTCCTGGTCTTTTGCGTACTGCATCTAGTCCCTTTAGTACTTTGATACTAGACGAGCCATATTCATTTTCTATTGTCATAGTTTTAGCCTACTCAATTTTAATTGAATTATTCACAGGTAATATATCACCTTGTTCCACGTGAAACATATGATATTTTAATTTATCGTTTATCTCGTTTTCTGAGATGGTTAAATCCACTAATAACGGAGACAAAGCCTCTTTATCAATTGCGGTTATTAATACTTGGCAATTGAGTTCTTCTATCGCTTTTGTTAACAATATACGAGAATTGTTGTCCAACTCAGCTCCTATATCATCTATTAACAAAATTGGTTTTACTCGCTTAACTCTAGCAATTAATTTTGCTTGAGCAAAAGTTAATGCCAGTAAAAACAACTTTTGTTGCCCTCTTGAGAGTTGACTGTCTAAAGCAACCTTGCCAACCATAAATTTAACATCAAACTTATGAGCACCATATAAGCTATAACCATATGCAATCTCACGGTCATAATTATCCGAAAGTAATTCCGATAATTCTTTTCTTTCTGGCCAACCCCGTTGGTATTGTACCCGAATATTACCTGATAAACTTGGTAGTAAAAATTGTAACCAAGTAGGGAGTTCAGCTATAAGATCTTCAATATACGCCAATCTTGCATCAGCTACTTGTAATGACAAATTACAAAAAGATTGTGTCCAATACTCATAACTTTGTTTATCAAGTTTATTTCTCAAACACGCATTTCGTTGTTTCAAAACCTGAGTAAACTCACGTAAAACATCGGACGATGTGTGTTTCACGTGAAACATTCCAAGCTCAAAAAAACGACGTCTAATTTTGGGGCCACCAAAAAACAATTTAAAACTTTCAGGTGTAACAATTTGTACGGCAATATTTTTGGCTAAGTCTGATAACCGTGAATAACGTTTACCATTAATTTTTATTAGGGTAGTAGCATTTGAAAAATCTTTACTTAACCCTAAGAATAAATCTTCATTATTTTTTACTGTTACGACGAAGTTGTTAGTTTCGTAACTAGCCAAGTTTTCTGTTTTGTTAGTTCTAAACGATTTGCCATGGCCAATGAAAAAAAGGGCCTCTAATAAACTACTCTTACCACTTCCATTATCGCCAACAAAGAAATTTAAACTTGGATGTAAGTTGATATTAACCGAGCGTAAATTCCTAAAGTTGTGAGTTGATAATTTAATTATACTCATAAAACATCATAATAACGTACCAAACACTATAAACGCATTGGCATAACAACATATAACGCTTCGCCGTTGGTACTGCCCTCAATAACGACGCTGCTGTTAGCATCTGCTAACGTAAATTTTACATTGTCATCTTTAATTGCCGTCAACACATCAAGGACATAGCTAACATTAAAACCTATTTCAAGATCGTCATACGGAAAATTAATTTCAATCTCTTCTTCTGCTTGTTCTTGTTCTGGATTGTTAGCGGTAATTTTTAAATTAGTCGCCGAGAAATTTAAACGGACCCCTTTAAACTTCTCATTAGATAAAATAGAGGCTCTGGATAAAACTTGACGTAGAGCTTCTTTATTAGTTTCAAAAACTTTATCACCATTTCGTGGTAATACACGTCTATAATCAGGAAAACGACCATCAACTAGTTTACTTGTAAAAGAAAATTCGGCATCTATAATTCTAATATGATTAGAACCTAAAAATATTTGTACAGTCTCATCAACAGGGGATAATAGGCGAATTATTTCAAGGATACCTTTACGAGGTACAATGACCTGTCTCGCGGGAAGTAACAATGCATCATTAGCAATTTTACATATAGCTAATCGATGTCCATCAGTTGCAACAGATCTAATTTCGCTACCTTCACTTTCGATAGACATTCCATTTAGGTAATAACGAACATCCTGATTAGCCATAGAGAAGTGTGTACTTTCTATAAGACGAAGAAACTCTGACTTTAACAACTGAAACTCAACATCACCTTTCCATTCTTCAATATTTGGAAAATCACTAGCAGGTAGGGTAGACAATGAGTAACGGCTCCTACCTGATGATAACTTGATAGTGTCATCTTTCACTTCAAAAGTAAGAACTGAATTCTCTGGCAAACTCTTACATATATCTAATAACTTTCGAGCAGGTATAGTAATACTGCCGTTGTCAGCATCATTAGAAATAGCTGCATAAGCGACCATTTCAAGCTCTAAATCCGTAGCTGTAAGAGTAAGTGAGTTATCACTAACTTCAAAAAGTATATTACTAAGAATGGGTAAGGTACTTTTTCGCTCTACAGCACCAGAAACCAAAAGTAATGGTTTAAGTAATAATTCCCTGTCTAATGAAAACTTCATGTGGCTACCTACTTTAATACTAGTTTTTTATAGTTAATTATTAAGATGAAAGTGTTCTGATGAGATTAGAATAATCTTCTTTAATATCGTGTGTTTCTTCACGTAACGATTTAATTTTACGACATGCGTGCAATACTGTTGTGTGATCGCGACCTCCAAATGCATCACCAATTTCAGGTAAGCTATGATTTGTTAACTCTTTAGAGAGTGCCATAGCAATTTGACGGGGGCGAGCAATAGATCTGTTACGACGCTTAGAGAGTAAATCGGCAATTTTGATTTTATAATATTCAGCTACAGTGCGCTGTATATTATCAATAGTCACGAGTTTATCTTGCAAAGCCAACAAATCGCGAAGCGCCTCACGAACAAAATCAATAGTAATTGCTCTACCAGTAAAATTAGCGTTAGCAATAACTCTATTTAAAGCACCTTCTAATTCACGAACATTAGATCGAAGGCGTTTAGCAATAAAAAAAGCTACTTCATCAGCTAAATTAATCTGACTTTCTTGTGCTTTACGCTTTAAAATAGCAACTCGAGTTTCTAGCTCAGGTGGTTCAATGGCTAATGTTAATCCCCAACCAAACCTTGATTTTAAACGGTCGTCAACACCGTTAATTTCTTTAGGATAACGGTCACTTGTTAATATTACCTGTTGATTACCTTCAAGTAACGCATTAAAAGTATGAAAAAACTCTTCTTGGGTTCTCTCTTTACCAGCGAAAAATTGAATATCATCTATGAGTAAAGCATCTACACTGCGGTAATATTGTTTAAATTTTTCCATCGCATTATTTTGTAGTGCTCTGACCATATCTTGCACAAAGCGTTCTGAATGCATATAAGCAATTTTAGCATTGGGTTTATTCAATAAAATACCATTACCTACCGCATGTAGTAGATGGGTTTTACCTAAGCCTGTACCACCATATATGAATAAAGGGTTGTATGCAGTACCAGGATTATCGGCTACCTGTGACGCAGCGGCACGAGCAAGTTGGTTAGACTTACCTTCAACGAAATTTTCAAAAGTATAATTTAGACGAACGTTAGTTTTTTTTGGAAGATTACTTTCTGGTTCAGAAGATTTTGATACTTTAGTTTTTGAGAAAGGATCTTTTACTGCGTTAGATTGTAAAATATTAGGTGCTGTACTTTTACTGATATCTGGCTTACTACCAACATCGAATTTAAGTAACAGTGGGTTATTAGCTTCATTAATTGTTAATAATTCATTAATTCGGTTAACGTATTTATCTCTAACCCAGTCAAGCACAAATCTATTTGGTGCATATAGAGTCATAACATTATCTTGAATAACGCATTGTAAAGGTCGGATCCACATACTGAACTGCTGGGCAGGAAGTTCTTCTTGTAAAACAGATAGGCATCTTTGCCAGGGGGAATGATCCAACCAAAACTCCAGTGTTAAATAATTTGGAACTATTTCTGGACCTATTATCTATGGAGTTATCCACAAGTGCAATGTTGACTGTTAACAATTCTATTTTATTTTACTACTAAGACGAACCTAATAATAAAAACTATAAAATAAAACAACACAAGAGTAATTTAACTAACTGTTTATAATATATTTATTGAAAAATTATTAATTTTACTAAAAAAAAATTAATGAAAAATAATTACTAACCTAAAATGCTAAGCTGTAAAATTTTTTTGTTCTAGGATCAAAACAGTAAAGGATAAGGATCTTAAATCAAATAGCTGGGATAAATGATTGACAAACACGCAACTAAGGATTAATATTCGCCCTCATTTTTTAGACCTGTGTGCTCAAAAGGCTGTTTTGCCAGGGCAACAACAACCGACGGATTAGCGTAATGAAAAGAACATTTCAACCTAGCGTACTAAAGCGTAAGCGTAACCACGGATTCCGTGCTCGCATGGCAACTAAAAACGGTCGTGCTGTAATAGCTCGCCGCCGTGCTAAAGGCCGTGCAAGCCTTAGTGCATAATTTCTAATGATGTTAACATTATTAGATATCAGGTAGTCAAATCATGGCTACTTACAAATTTAATCGGGAGTCGCGATTGTTGACTCCCGGTCATTTCCAAACTGTATTCTCAAAACCTATTCGATTTGGTTCAAGTCACTTTACTGTCTTAGCAACTGAAAAACCGTTTACTTCTACTCCTAACAAATATAACTCTGCTGCTAAAAATAGATTAGGCTTAGCAATAGCTAAAAAAAGAGTTAAACTTGCTGTTCAACGCAATAGAGTAAAAAGGCAGGTTAGAGAAAGTTTTCGTCTAAATCAACACAAGTTACCTGCTATTGATATCGTCGTCATGGTAAAATCTGGTATTGATCAACTTAATAATCAATCAATAAACCAAGAGTTAGAGAAAATATGGCGGAAAATAATTCAGCGCCACAAAAAATAGCCATACTCTGTGTAAAAGGCTATAAAAAACTAGTGAGCCCATTTCTTGGTAACAATTGTAGGTTTTATCCCAGTTGTTCAACTTATGCAGAACAAGCTATAGAGCGATTTGGTGTTATAAAAGGCTGTTGGCTAGCTACACAGCGTATACTAAAATGCCACCCATTTAATAAAGGTGGAGAAGATCCAATTCCGCCCATAAAAAAACGTAAATCATGCTGTTCAACTAAATAAAGTTGGTTATCACGCAAACCTATACTAAAATGCCACGCACTTGAACAATTAAACGACATGCGAGAAATAGTTCCTCGCTAACATATAAGAGAAACAAATTTTATGGAATCGCAACGCAGTCTACTTTTTATTGCGCTAATGGTTGTAACCTATTTACTTTTTAGCCAATGGCAGCAAGAAAATACGCCATTACCTGCGCAACAAATAACAAATTCTTCACAAGCTATAAATGAAGATAATGCTGACTTTGTACCTGAAGCATCAGCAACACAAATAATCGACACTAAAACTGCTAGTAGTACTGCAAAAATAATTACTGTTACTACAGATACCTTGCTAATTAAAATAAATAGCCAAGGTGGTGATATTATAGAAGTTAAGCTGCGTAATTATGATACTGAGCAAGGTAATAGTATTCCATATACGGTAATGCAAAACGGTAATCAAAAATATATTGCACAAAGTGGATTAACCGGTGCTAACGGTATTGACCGTATTATAAAAGGCCGTCCTATTTACTCTAGTGTAAGCAGTAACTATGAGCTAAATGGTGATTATTTAGATGTTGATTTAGTATTTGTTGACGCAAATGGAATGGCAGTAACTAAACGCTTCATATTCGCAAAAGATAGCTATCAAGTAGACGTTGAATACTTAATTAGTAACAATACAGCTAACAGCGTTTCAGTACAAATGTATGGCCAATTAAAGCAATCATCGGTTGTTAATACAGGTGGTGGTATGTTACCAACCTACCGTGGTGCTGCTTATTCAACTACTGAAGAACGTTATGAAAAGTATGACTTTGACGACATTCAAGAAGCTAACCTGAACAAGGCTACCGCAGGTGGTTGGGTTGCCATGCTTGAGCATTACTTTGTATCTGCATGGGTACCAAAAGCTGAAGATACCAACCAACTTTATACAAGCTTCAGCAATAATTTAGAGGCTGTTATTGGCTTTAAAGCACCCGCTGTTATTATTGATGCTGGCCAGCAGGGGAAAACCTCTGCAACTTTCTATATTGGCCCTAAAAATCAACAGGTACTCGAGAAAATAGCACCTAGCTTGGATCTAACCATCGATTATGGTTTTTTGTTTATGATAAGTCAGCCGTTGTATGGCTTACTTAATATTATCCAATCAGGCCAGTTTAGCTTTTTTGGGATTGAAGTTGATTTGGGTGGTGTTGGCAATTGGGGCTTAGCCATTATTATCATTACGTTAATTATCAAAGGTGTAATGTATCCATTAACTAAAGCCCAATATACTTCTATGGCAAAAATGCGCGATCTAGCACCGAAAATGGCACAATTAAAAGAACGCTTTGGTGATGATAGACAAAAAATGTCGCAAGCAACCATGGAAATGTACCGTAAAGAGAAAGTTAATCCTGCCGGTGGTTGTTTACCATTGTTGTTACAAATGCCAATATTTTTAGCCTTGTACTGGGTATTTTTAGAAAGTGTAGAATTACGTCACGCACCTTTTGTGTTTTGGATAGAAGATTTGTCAACCATGGATCCTTACTTTGTATTACCCATATTAATGGGCGTAAGTATGTATATTATGCAAAAGATGCAACCGATGACGATTCAAGACCCAATGCAGCAAAAAATCATGCAATACATGCCTGTAGTATTCTCAATCTTTATGGCATGGTTCCCATCAGGTCTAGTATTATATTGGTTAGTAAGTAATATTGTTTCAATTGCACAAATGAAAGTGATTTTTGCTGGTATAGCTAAACAAAAATCAGCAAAAACAAGTTGATACTAAGTTGAATTAATTTAGTTATACTCTTTAATAAAGGCGATTACTGATAAGTCAGTAATCGCCTTTATTATTTTACAATCCTAAAATTTATTTATAGTACCTTAATTAAAATTCATAAATTTATTTTTAATATTCCCTAGGATACTAAAATAAATAAACTAAAATTAATTTTTAATTAGACACATTAATTACTTCACTATTACGCTTGGTAATATTTATAAATACAGTAAAATAGTGATAATAAAGAACCCTCATTGATATAAAACCATGACAATAACTTCTCACACAACAATAGCCGCACAAGCAACAGCACCAGGTCGTGGTGGTGTTGGTATTATAAGAGTATCTGGGCCTGAAGCTAAGAATGTAGCTGAAGTCATTTTAGGTAAAATGCCTGAGGTAAGAAAAGCTGAGTATTTACCTTTTTACGATAATTATTTAATAAATAAAACACAGGTATTAGACCAGGGTATAGCACTATTTTTTAAAGCCCCTAACTCTTTTACTGGCGAAGATGTTATCGAATTTCAAGGTCATGGTGGGCCAGTAATATTGGATATGCTGCTCAAGGCAATACTGGCCATTCCTAATGTGATAATGGCTAAACCTGGTGAATTTAGTGAACAAGCTTTTTTAAATGATAAGCTTGATTTAACCCAAGCAGAAGCCATTGCAGATTTAATTAACTCTAGCTCTGAACAGGCTGCTCGGTCTGCCCTGCACTCTTTACAGGGAGATTTTTCTAAACTAGTAAATAACATGGTAGAAAGCATTATTCATTTACGTATGTATGTTGAAGCAGCTATTGATTTTCCTGAAGAAGAAATTGATTTTTTAGCTGATAAAAAGGTAGTTACTGACTTGAAGACTATTATCAGTCAAGTGGAAGCTGTTCGTAAACAAGCACAACAAGGCTGTATTATTCGTGAAGGTATGCGCGTTGTTATAGCTGGTAAACCTAATGCCGGTAAATCAAGTTTATTAAACGTATTAAGTGGCAAGCAATCGGCCATAGTTACTGATATAGCAGGTACTACAAGGGATGTTCTTGCAGAACAAATACATATTGATGGTATGCCATTACATATTATTGATACGGCAGGGTTACGTGACAGTAACGATGTAGTAGAACAAATAGGAATTGAACGTGCTTGGCAAGAAATCAATCAAGCTGATCGTGTATTATTAATGGTTGATGCTAGCCAAGATCATCATATTTTAGAAGATGAACAAGATATAAAAGACTACTACCCTGAATTTTTTGAAAAGTTACCAGAAAATATTGGTCTTACACTTATACGAAATAAAGCTGACGTCAATAACGTTAAAACAGGCTCTACTGAATTTACAGATAATAACGGTAAACACCATAGTATCGTAACTTTGTCAGCTAAAACTGGGGAAGGTGTAAATAGTTTAAAAGAACATTTAAAAGCCATTATGGGCTATCAAGGTAGCACTGAAGGTAGCTTTATGGCTAGAAGACGCCATTTAGTAGCTCTAGAGAATACTCATCAACACTTATTAACTGGCCTTGAACAATTGGAATCTTATGTGGCAGGTGAAATACTGGCAGAAGAGTTACGCATTTGCCAACAAGAGTTAGATCAAATTACCGGTGAATTTACTAGTGATGACTTGTTAGGAAAAATATTTAGCTCTTTTTGTATTGGTAAGTAACTACAATAACTTTGCCAATTAATAACATTAATTATTTACACGAATAAATAATATTTATCTATAAAAAAGGGTAATATATCTATAACTTACTCAAAAAACACTGATATTAAAAGTAGTCGTTAGTAAATATTGAATGTTATAACAACGGTTAACCAAAATTTAGCATTAATTACTATTATTTTTTCTTAGAAGAGTCTATGAATAAATGTTCACTAAATGCTTCTGGTACAACACCCTCTGAAGCATATACATAGAGTGAGCAACGAAATGTGTGTTACCAAAGATTGTAAATAAATGATAACAAAGATGAAAAGTGGGGCAATTAACAGGCCAGCTATAAGCACCCACAAACCTAACTTGAACCCAGCAGCTACGAGTGAAATGCCTAAAATTATAGGACTAACAAAGCAAGCAAGTATTAATAACCAACTAAATTAAGTAATAGCAAGGAACCCAGTAACCCCTCGCCCCAAGTTCGTTTAATCAGTTTAGCTGAATATTTTAAGTAGTTTAGAGGATTCGATTGATTTTCTTCACGTATCAATACAGGTATTGCAAAGACAGTGACAATACTCCATGTAAAACAACTTAACCCCATAATCTTACGACCTATAAAATCGAAATTATCCTCTAATAAGCGTATTACAACACCAACAATACCTGATAATAAAGACCAGAGAAAAATTACTTTAACCTTTTTTGTTGCTGTTTTAAAACCTCGTACAATAAAAAACACGTTGACCATTTATTGCTTTAAGTAATTCACTATAAAAAGCGACATTAATAAAGGTAAAAACAAACATTATTATCAAGTAAATTGCGATATACATTATCAGAGAAGTATTAACTAAAATTTCGTCTATTCATTGTAATAAACTGTCCTCATTGAAGTCTATTGACCAATTCCCATTAGCTCCTGTAACTACCATATCTGTCAGAGTTCCCCATAAAGGTACGAGGCAAAATCCAAAAATTATTAGCCCAGGTAGTAAATTAAAAACAGGGAATATTAATAACTGTTTATTACCCTTAAAGACCCAAAAAATGACCGAAATATTTCTAAGCTTTTCTTTAATTTTTTATACATTATGATTTCCCTATAATAAATTTTTTTACATCTTCGTCGGTAATTGAAAAACTTTTAGCTTCAGATAATAAGTTGGTATACAACCTCTCTATGTGTTTATTTTTATCTTTTATGGAAAGTGTTTTAGTGTCAGACTTAAGAATAAAATACCCCTTTCCAGCGTAACTTTTTACTACCCCTCTTAATTCAAGTTCCTTATATACCTTAGCTACGGTGTTAACATTAATATCTAACTGTTCTGCAAGTTTTCTAAGTGGTGGTAGTTTTTCACCGCTTAAAAGTTGACCATTATTTACAGCCGTTATTATTAAATTAATTAGTTGCTTATAAACAGGAATACCTGAGTTGTACTCGATGTGTAGTAGTTGCTCCATTAAAATCCTACCATTATTTTGTTATACTGTAATATACATGTATTACAGTTTTATAATATAAGTCAACTCAATTAATACATCAATCTTGAGGTACAGTATTTATGTAAGTCGGTATATTTAAGGTTATAAATTACTAAAAAAAAAGAGTAAATAAAAAAATTATTAGAAAGTAAATAATAAAAAAACATAATAAATAATATTTTTTTCAACTACTTATTAGATTGAATAATTATATAATTCAGTTTGAGACTATTTACCAATGAACAATCTAAAGTAGCTAAAAATATACCACCTTTTTTTAAAAGGGTTAGTATTTTAGTTAGCATGGTACATACAATTAGACGGAACTAATATCAGATATTTTTCAAAGATAATATAAAAAATAAAGATTAACCGATCTAACTATGCATAATAAATTAATTGTTGAAAGTGCCTTTAACAAAATACCTGCTTTTTGAATTTATAATAAAAAACATGGTTGTTTTAATAGCTTAAATTATTTTATTTAAAGTCATTAAGTTTTTTAATAATTGTATAATAATTACTCTATTAAATATAATTAGAGCTAAACCATTCAATAGAAAAGGATAAATAATAGTAATGCGCCCTATACAAATAATTGTTGGCAGTATGCTTGGTGGTACTGAATATGTTGCTGAAGCCTGCGAAGAAACGTTAAATGAACTTAATTTTGAAACACAA
>Ga0115006_10001119_pt1 | contig 16246 bp, 15 predicted proteins | sample ArcOceMetagenome_3_FD_88943 | JGI IMG/M metagenome (GOLD analysis project Ga0115006, IMG submission 88943) | Marine eukaryotic phytoplankton communities from Arctic Ocean - Arctic Ocean- Svalbard ARC20M Metagenome | ecosystem: Environmental > Aquatic > Marine > Oceanic | place: Arctic Ocean...
AATAAATCTTTGTCACCATCAAGTTCATCGAGGGTCAATTCTTTGAGTAATGCCAAGGAATCTTGATCATCAAATAACGTAAAACCGGGTTTGTAGCCTAAGGTTTTTATTTCGCGGCGAACAATATCAAGACCAAGCGAGTGAAACGTTGATACGGTTAGGCCTCGTGTGAGATCACGGCCAAGCATTTTTTGGATACGCTCTTTCATCTCTCGTGCGGCTTTATTAGTAAAAGTCACGGCAGCAATGTTTCTTGCTTTGTAATCACATTGCTGAATGAGATACGCAATTTTTTGACAGATGACCCCTGTTTTGCCTGAACCCGCACCCGCTAATACTAAGCAGGGCCCACTTACAAATTTGACTGCGTCATTTTGTCCAGGATTTAATTTCATTGGGTTATTTGTTATTTTAATTGGGAAAACTGTAGTGGCCGTGATTTTACCTGTTTTTACTGTCGGACAAAACAGTTACACTAAGGTTAAGTGCAAAAGGATGAGAAATTATTATGATTAATGCTAAAAAAATTGAAGAAATAGCCAAGCAAGTCACCGAATCTATACCACCAAGTTTAAAAAATATGGCCAATGATTTTGAACACAAAGCAAAAACTGTCTTGCAAAATAAATTAGCACAACTTGACGTAGTGACCCGAGAAGAATTTGATATACAAACTCAAGTACTGATTAAAACACGGGCTAAGTTAACTGAGCTTGAAAGTAAGTTTGCTGTATTGGAAGCTAAAATCTCTAGTAGCGAGTTAGATTAACTCGTCTTACCTTAAACCTAGGTGTATACAAGGCATTATTCGTACCGTGCTTTTATTTAAAATACTTTACAACGCGCAAGGACGACATATTGATGGCAAGTAACTTTCCTTTAACCTCAGAACCTTCAAAGATAAGCTGTTTTAAAGCCTATGATATTCGCGGTAAATTAGGTGAGCAATTAAACGAGGATGTTGCTTATCGAATTGGTAGGGCGTTCGCACAACATACTCAGGCAAAGACTGTTGTGGTAGGTGGTGATATACGTTTAAGTAGTCACGAATTAAAAAACGCGTTATCACAAGGGTTAATGGATGGTGGTAGCCATGTCATTGATTTAGGTTTAGCCGGTACCGAACATATATATTTTGCGACCAGCTATTTGCAGTGTGATGGCGGTATTGTCGTAACTGCTAGCCACAATCCTATAGATTATAATGGTATGAAATTAGTGCGAGAAGGCTCTAAGCCTATCAGTGGTGATAGCGGTCTGTTCGATATTCAAGCTTTGGCTGAGCAAAATGATTTTTTAGCGGTAACAGAAAAAGGTAACTTAACTGAAACCGATATAAGCCAAGCTTACACCGAGCACTTGCTGACTTATATTAAGACTAAAACTATTTTGCCTTTGAAATTGGTAGTTAATGCTGGTAACGGTGCTGCTGGACCAGCACTTGATGCCATAGAACAGGCTTTCAATACATTAGCCGTGCCGGTTGAGTTTATTAAAATCCATCATCAGCCCGACGGCACTTTTCCTAACGGTATACCTAACCCTTTACTTGTTGAAAACAGAGCGGCTACCCGTGATGCTGTGATTGCTCACAGTGCAGATATGGGTATTGCGTGGGATGGTGATTTTGACCGTTGTTTTTTATTTGATGAACACGGTGACTTTATTGAAGGGTATTATATTGTAGGCCTATTAGCTGAGAACTTTCTTAATAAACAAACGACAGATAAAGCCAATGCAAAAATTATTCATGATCCTCGATTAACTTGGAATACTATTGATATTGTTGAAAAATCAATGGGCCAAGCGATTCAAAGTAAGACGGGTCATGCGTTTATTAAAGAGCGAATGCGCAGTGAGGATGCCATTTACGGCGGTGAAATGAGTGCTCATCATTATTTTCGAGATTTCTTTTATTGTGATAGCGGTATGATCCCTTGGTTACTTATTGCCGAGTTAATCTGTACGCGGAAGCAACCTCTGTCAGCACTTGTGAAAGCGCGTATTGCCGCGTACCCTTCTTCGGGAGAAATCAATCATAAATTAGCGAACCCACAACAGGCTATTGCGCGTGTTTTGGGGCATTATCAACAACAAGCCAAGGTGATTGATAAAACAGATGGTATTAGTATGGAGTTTGAACAATGGCGTTTTAACTTACGATCCAGTAATACTGAACCTGTGGTACGTTTAAATGTTGAGTCAAAAGCTGATGTCAGTTTGATGCAAGAAAAAACAGCGCAAGTATTAGCCTTGTTACTAGCAGAGTAACTGATTGAATGACTGATAAGGCGACTATTTTTTATCAACAATTATTATTTGATGAGTTTGTTGGCAAATACGCGCAGCATTTACCAAAAACGCGCTTGTTTGAATTAAGTTTACCTTGGTTAAGCGCTACAGAGTCGCTAGTAAGCTCTAAGCACAAGCAAGTTATTGTGCATTGTTTATTCGAAGGTGAACTTGAAAAGTCTCCTCGTATGCTTATTGCTTGGCCTTTAGTGCATATTACAAAAAAAGCATCGACAAAAAAACAGATTGAGTCGTTATCTAGTTGTTATTCAACGATTGCTGAGCCGTTATTTTTTAATACTCCTGTTACTGACCAGTTCTCACAATTAGTGTTTTATGTGGCGCGAGAGAATACGTGGTCAACCATGTTACTCGGGCCCTTTGAAGATGACTTTGTCAATGAAACCGTAGATAAATACTTTCCTCATAAACGACTTTTTTCACAAAGTAGCAATCAGTATCAAACACAGTTAACTAATTTTACTGATTATTATAGGCAACGGCCCAGTCAGCTTATTAACACCATAAAGCGTCGAACTAAAAAACTCGAAAAATTAAAAAACTATCGTACAGAAATTATTACTGAACAAAGTACCTTTGCTGATGCATTTGCGGCTTACCGGCTTATTTACCAAAAAAGTTGGAAAGGTAGTGAATTGAGTATTGATTTTATTGAACAGGTTTGTTTATTGGCAATAGCTGAGCAAAAGTGTCGGTTAGGTTTACTGTGGGTTGGTAAACAGCCAGTTGCTGCGCAAATATGGTTTGTGCAAGAAGATGAAAATAAGTACAAAACAGCCTCCATTTTTAAATTAGCTTATGACCCTGAGTATCAAGAGTTTTCTGTTGGTTCTATATTATCAATGACGCTGTCGGAGTATGTATTAACCTGTGACCACGTTCATTGTATTGAGTTTGGTATGGGCTCTGAGGCTTATAAAAAAGATTGGTTGGGGCAGTGCCAATATCGACAAACCTATCAAGTTTTTAATTGTGATAATATCTATGGTAAATTAGCAAATATACGATTAGGTATCTTACCGCGACTTATAAATCGACTCAAAAGGAAAAGCGATTCATGACCTCTGGCCAAATAACTACGCAACTGATTAAACAACTGATTGCTATCATTCCAGGTTACGATGATAATTTTTGGCATAGTGATACTGAGCTTTTTGGGGCAATTGCAGAATTTGACTCGATGGCATTAGTGAGTTTAATTGGCGAAATAGAGGACTACTTCGACATTACCCTTGATGATGACGATATTAGTGCTGATAATTTTGCCTCGGTTGCCAGTTTAACTCAGCTTATTGTTGAACGAAGTTAGTATTTTGTCAGTGATAGCAACCCATGTTGAGTTTTGTCAGGGTATTAAGGGGCCATTATTTCGATTGACTCGCACACCACAATCTATAAAAGCTCACTTATTATTTATTGCGCCGCTATTTGAGCAAGCGAATCAAACTCGGCATCATATAACGCGATCTGCTATTAATGCCTACTATCAAGAATTTGAGACTATTATTTTTGATCATTATGGCACGGGCGATAGTGCTGGTGACTTAAATGAGGTTGATTTAGCCTTGTGGCAACAAGATATTGTTAAACAAATATCAGTCATTCGAACACGTTCTGCAAAGCCTATTTACTTATCAGTCCCCCTATCAGCAATATTATTGTTAACTGAACAGGTATTAAGTGACGTCAAAGGCATTTTTTTGTTGCAGCCAGAATTTAATGGTAAACGTTTTATTCAGCAATTTAAACGATTAGCATTAATTGCTAAGCCTATCGTTAAAGGTAACGCTGGTGAGAATTATCCAGTAGATAAAACCAATATTGAAATCGCTGGTTATCACATGCAAGCGCAATTATTAACGGATATTGCTGAACAAAATTTTGTACAATTATCGAGTTTTGTGGGTGAATGTTATTGGTTTGAATGGCTCAATAAAGACGAGACGCTTAATCCAAAGAAAGTACAGCAACAGCAAAATTTAGAGCACCAATGTTCAACCTTTCAGAGCTACCTAGTGGCCGATATGAAATTTTGGCAAACCAGTTCGTTAACCTTATCAGCAAACTATCTAGAGCAAGAAAAAATGCTGTTTTCTCAGCTAGAAGGCACTCTTAACTTTACTTCTTCGCAGGTTACAATTTAATGCTAGAACAAGGGGTTGTTTTTAACTGCGAGGGTAGGCAACTTGTTGCTATTGAGCATCAAGGTGATTGCGGTAAAAAACCTAATAACAATAGACACAAAGGGCTTGTTATTGTTGTTGGTGGTCCGCAGACCCGCGTTGGTAGCCATCGGCTGTTTGTTTATTTAGCAAGGCAACTGGCAAAACAAGGGGTTAGTGTATTTCGTTTCGACTATAGCGGGGCTGGCGATAGTGAGGGAGAGTGTACTTTATTTGAAGATATTCAAACCGATATCGCTGCTGCCATTGACACTTTTCAATCTCGTAATCCACACATAACAGAATTATCACTCTGGGGTTTATGTGATGCAGCCTCCGCTATTTTACTTTACCTTCAACAGTTTCCAGATCATGCGAAAATACATCAATTATTTTTAGTTAATCCTTGGGTTAGGCAAGCGCACACACAAGCGGCTGTTTTTTTACGGTATTACTACGTTAAGCGTTTATTTAGCAAACAGTTTTGGGTAAAACTATTAACAGGTAAAATACGTAAAAAATCAGTGTTACAAGAAATTTGGAGTTTTAAGCAACAAAGTAAAAAGCAAGACATAGATAAAAATGAGGATAATTTTGTTTCTAGAATGCTGACTGCTTTAACATTATTGACTGGTCAATGTCATTTTATTCTCAGTGGTAATGATTTAACCGCGGATGAATTTAAGTTACTTATTAACGATGATAAAGATTGGCAAACAATCATGTTACAAGACAATATTAGCCTAGAGGAAATAGAGTATGCTGACCATAGTTTTTCTAATTATGATCAACAAGGGTTACTTTTTCACTCCCTATTAAAGTCAATGGTGTGTATTAATAGTGAAAAAACTAAGCTTAATAGAGTCTTAAAAAGATAACTAGTCTTGTTACTTGTTTCTATAAAATGCATTATAGTAGGTCAGTGTATCCTCTTACTGCAATAGTAAATATATCATCAACTCAGCTTAAGGACGTCAAATGAAAATAGGGATTATCGTTGGTACTCGCCCCGAAATCATTAAAATGGCACCTATTATCCGTGAATGTAAAAAACGCGGTATTGCTCATTTTATTATTCATTCTAATCAACATTATTCACAAGCAATGGACAGTATTTTCTTTAATGAACTCTCTTTACCTGTACCTGATTATAATTTAGGGGTTGGTTCTGGTTTACACAGTAACCAAACAGGTAATATCTTAATTAAAATGGAGCCGATTTTATTACAGGAAAAGCCTGATGTAGTTTTGGTGCAAGGTGACACAAATACTGTGTTAGCTGGCGCATTAGCCGCTTCTAAATTAGATATAAAAGTAGGTCATATTGAAGCTGGCTTACGCAGTTATGACCGAACTATGCCAGAAGAGACTAACCGAATCCTTACAGATCACATGAGTGAGTATTTATTTGCAGTTGGTCCAAATCAGTATGCTATTTTGGCTAAAGAAGGTATCGCTACTCAAAAAATATTTACTGTTGGTAATACTGTGTCTGATTCTTTGTTCCAACATTTAGCAATATCTACAGCAACAAGTAATATACTCACAGAGTTAAACCTTAGACCAGGTAAGTTTTTCTTAGTCACTGCGCATCGCGCTTCTAATGTCGATATTATGGCTAATTTGCTAGAGTTATTAGCCCTTTTTGATAAATTATATGACAGATTTAAACAAAAAATAGTTTGGCCAATTCACCCAAGAACACAAGCTAAATTAACTGAATTTTCTATAGATTTACCTGAATATTTAACTTTAGTACCTCCAGTTGGTTACTTAGATTTTATTCAATTACAAAAACATGCTCAGCTAATTTTAACTGACTCGGGTGGTATCCAAGAAGAGGCGTGTTTGTTAGGTGTGCCTTGTATTACGTTGCGTGAAAACACTGAACGACCAGAGTCCATTGAGGTTGGTGCCAATGTATTAGTAGGTCGCGATGCCAATAAGGCACTAGTAGCGGCTGAACAGTGGTTAAGCCATGACGTTGAACAACCTAAGTGGGATAATCCTTTTGGTGATGGCCATGTCGCTGAAACTATTTTAGACATCATCACTCAAGTAGAACCCAAGACTCTAGATTACGACATTCTTGCTAAGCAACAGACTCTAAGCGTTATTGGTATGGGCTATATGGGTTTACCTATTGCCTGTTTATTGGCTGAAGCGGGATATCAAGTGACGGGTGTTGACTTGGATAGTGATAAAGTTGAAGCAATTAACCAAGCTCAATGCCCATTTGATGAGGCAGGGTTGCCTGAACTTATCAGCAAAGTTGTTTCACAAGGTTTTCTAGTAGCAAGTACCAATTTAGCATCAAGTGCAACGTATTTAGTCGCTGTGCCAACTCCACACAAAAATAGCAGCTGTGATAGAAGTTATGTATTTAGTGCGGTAGACGCTATTATAAAAGTAGCAAAAGACGGCCAAACAGTAATTATTGAGTCAACAATATCTCCACAAACCAGTTTGGCGGTAGTACAACGTTTTGCTGATGCAGGGTTAGAACTTGACGTTGTTCATTGCCCAGAACGTGCTATTCCTGGACAAACTTTACATGAACTGGTGCACAATGATCGTATTATTGGCGCTACAAATTTGGTAGCACAGCAGAAAGTAAAAACTATTTATCAAAGCTTTGTAAAAGGAGAGGTATTTTTAACGAACCTAACTACAGCTGAATGTATTAAACTAGTTGAAAATACCTCACGCGATGTGGGTATTGCTTTTGCAAACGAATTAGCGCAAATATGTAAAGAATTAGACGTTGATGTATATGAAGTGATACGTTTAGCTAATCGTCATCCTCGAGTTAATGTGTTAACTCCTGGTCCTGGTGTGGGTGGTCATTGTATTCCGATTGACCCTTGGTTTTTAGTTGAAAATACTAAAGCAGGTGAGTTTGTTCGTTTAGCTCGCTCTATTAATGATCAACGCCCAAGTATTGTTGCTCAGCAAGCTTTAGATTTATTAGCAGAAGCTTCAGTAAATTTAGTAGGAAAAAAGGTTGGCATGTTAGGCGTTACCTACAAAGCTAATGTTGATGATTGTCGAGAATCTCCAGCCGATGCTATCTTTAATCATTTCATCCAATCTGGTGTCGAGGTTAATTACCATGATCCATTTGTCCCAAACTGGCATTGTGAACGTCAACAAAGCATTCATGAAATCGACCAATGGGCTGATATACTTATCTTAGTTACCGACCATGAATGTTATAGTAATTTATCTGTCATATCGCCATTACTTAATACCAGAGCTTAACTAAACGCCTATTTTCATGACTGTTAATAGGCGTTGTTTTTTTATTTAATTTTATAATAACGATCATTTAGTATGTCAGGCTTATTCAATAAAATATTGACGTTACTACTGCAGAGATACAAATAAGTTGCTCGATAATAAAAACTGTAAAAGGAAGTTTAATATGAAATTTTTAAAAGCCGCTATTTATGTAAGTATTACTCTTACCCTCTTAGGATGTGGTGAGAAGTTAACTGCCGAGTCGCATATTAAAAATGCCAAAGATTATCTTAACGCTAACAATTTAAATGCCAGTGTTATTGAATTAAAAAATGCTATTCGAGTTGATAATAAAAATGCAGAAGCACGGTTTTTACTGGGTCAAACTTATTTAAATTTAGGCGATGGTCTAGCCGCAACCAAAGAGTTTGAGCGTGCCAAAAAATTAAAATTTACTAATAACAAACTGCTGCCATTATTAGCTAGAGCCTATATTTTAACAGATAGTAATGCTGATGTTTTAGCATTAAGTTTGGATAGTAAATCATTAGCGGTAGAGCAGCAAAGTCAGTATTTAGCTTATCAAACATTAGCAGCTCTTCGTAGTGGTGATCCAGAGTTAGCAATCCAAGCGGTAGAGTTAGCCAAGACTATCGATAATAAAGGTCTTTACAGTATGCTTGCATCGGCTTACCTAGCGTTGTCAGAGACTAATTATGAAGAAGTTAGTACGTTAACGTCTCATATGTTAAGTATTAATCCTGAGCAGGTAGACACCCTTTTATTACAAGGGCAAGTGGCTATGGCCACAGAGGATTATAAACTTGCTATAAAAAGCTTCACTAAATTTAATGAACTGCAACCTCGCTTTGCTATTGTTAAGCTTTTTTTGGCAAATGCATTACTTAAAGCGGGTGAATATCAAGAAGCAGAGAAGCAAGCTGATTCGATGTTAGCTAAGGTGCCAAATCAACCTTTTGCTAACTATGTTAAAGCTATGGTCCGTTTTCAAGCGAAAGACTTTACGAAAACCAGCGAGCATGCTGAATTAGCATTGTCAGCTAATTTTAACCAATTTAATTTAAAATTAGTTGCAGGTGCGAGCGCTTTTTATTTAGAGAATTGGCAACAAAGTTATTACCACCTCAATTCTATTGTAAAGTTTTTACCTATTGAACATCAGGCAAGACGAATGCTGACAGTATCTCAGTTGGAGTTAGGGCTAATTAATGAAGTCAGTGACAGTATCACTTCATTCAATGATGAAACCGATGATAACGCTCAATTTCTATCTTCTCTAAGTTACAAACTATTTAATATGGGTGCAATATTTGAGGCTAAAAAAGTACTTACTCAAAGCGAGCTAACCAGTCCTGAGACTGCTATAAATAATGCTCGACAAGGTATTTTAAAATTAATGATGAACGATCCATCAGGTATTGAAAACTTGCAAGAGGCAGTAGAGTTAGATCCTAAATTGATTGAAGCTGAACTGGCTCTGGCCTTTGCTGCCTTACAAATGGGTGATATTGAAAAAGCAAAAGAAATCGCACAAAAATGGCAAACTAAATACCCAAATAAAGCTAGCGCTTATAATTTATTGGCGAGTATTGCTTTTGAAGAGGCCAACTTTCAAAAAGCAGAAGAAGCCTTAGTAACAAGTTTACAATTAGAGCCAGATAATATATTTGCGTTAACTGAGCAGTTGCGTATAGCCCGCCAACAAAAAAATGAATCTTTGAGTAAGCAACGAGTTGATTATTTATTGGAATCATATCCTAATAATATTCAGGCTTTGCGAACGTATTTTGGTGTTTACAAGAATAAAATGGCATTAGGTAAATTACGTAAAGCTTATGATGCTAATAGCACTGATATTGGTAAAACGGTACTCTTGGCTGAAGCAATGCTCAGTCTTGGTCAAGTTAATGAAGCAGAACAGATATTGGTCACCAAAGCTGACACGGTTAAAATCCCTAAGCGTTATTGGCAATTATTACTGTTAACTTACCAGAAAAAAAATGATAACGACAAAGTAAAATTAACATTAGAACAATGGTTGAAAACTAATCCTTATCACTTAGAGCCGGTTGTGCTGTTAGCTGATCTTTATGCAAGTAATCGTAACTATGAACGAGCACTAGTTTTTGTAAAGCGTGGTCTTGATAACCATAAAGAAAACTTAGTACTGCAGTTAATAAAAATGCAGCTACTGCTTAATAGTAAACAAATTACTCCGTCTAAAGAGCTATATAAAACGTTATCTGTAAAGACTATAAATGATGCACTTAAACAAGGTATGTTAGGTCGAATATTATTATTAGAACAAAAATATGTTCAAGCAATCCCAAAATTAACAGCTCTTTATAACGCTTATCCGACTAGCCAAAATGCTATTTACTTAGTCAATGCTTATGTATCTAATAAAGATAATAGTGGCGCAGGTGCGGTGTTAGAGAACTATTTGAAAATCGATTCCAGTAATAATAAGATTAAAACTATGTTAGCTAGTATTTATCTTGAAAGCGATATTCAAAAGTCTATCAGTATTTATAATGATGTTGTTGTGGAGCAACCAAAGAACTTTATTGCTCATAATAATTTAGCGTGGCTGTATTTTGAACAAAATAAACTTGATAAAGCTTTGGTTCATGCTGAAACTGCATTTTCTCTAGCGCCACAAGTAGCTAATATTGTTGATACATACGGTAAAGTGTTACTTGCTGCTGGTAATAAAAAAGCCGCATTAAGCCATGCTCGAGACGCTTCAACGATAGCTAAAGGTAAAGATATAGATATTCAACTGAACTATATTGAAGCCTTAATGGCCAATAATAGAATGTTGGATGCTAAAAAGTTACTTGCTATGATTAAAACTAATACCGAACTTCAGAAAGACAAAAAAGTTATGTTGCAAGAGCAATTTTAGCGCTATATGGAAAGCCCTTTGACATGCTACTTACTAAATGTTGTTGGGTTTTCTTAGTTAAAGTTTGCGGTAGATATAACGTTGTTTTCTAACGTAATATGAACGAAGCTCAATGTGAAATACAGAAGCTCTATAATAATTGTATTTGTAATGCTTACCTTTATATTGGTAAGCAAAAAGGAGGAAAAAAATTTTAAAATTTAATAGCCTCAGCTCATAATTCGTTCATACTGCTGTTACTCTCTTTAGTAACACATTCAAAGAAAAAACCCACTAATGAATAATCAGCAGGGCTTTTTTTAAAAGGACTTTACAGGACAAAAAAGTTATTACTTCATATTGGCGTAGTAAGCAGCTAGATTATCCATATCAGCTTCAGAAAGCGCCATAACCATGCCTTTCATTATCGCGTTATTTCGTTCACCAGATTTAAAATTTCTAAGTTGTTGGGCTATATAAGCCTCTTTTTGTCCAGCTAAGTTGGGGTAAATTGGTATTGCTGAAATACCATTGGCACCGTGGCAAGCTGCACACGTAACTGCTTTAGCTTTTCCAGCTTCAGCATCACCAGCAAATACAGGAGACGAGATCATTATTGTTGCAGTTACAACAGCAAACATACTTTTTTTCATAGTTTCACTCTCTTTGGTCAGAAAATATTAATAACTCAATAAAATGTGACGGCTTAAATTGAATTATATAGATGGAATCCTACATGAGTATATGAAAAATAAGCTATCTTGTCGTTTTATTTTTATAAAAATTACAGATTAGTTATTAAATTTAGTCGTATAATTAATACTATACCCCAAGAGAATGAAGCGGCTCATGGAAAATGTAAAATTACCCATAAAAAACATTAGGTTAATAGAGAATAATCACGAATACATCAATGTAATGTTTATAACTAATTGGTATCAAGAGGATATTAATGATCTTATAGAACTATTATTTGAGCCTATTATGCCGTTGAACATTCAAGAAAGCATAATAGGTGCTGATCGAGTAAATATAAGGTTTGACTGGTATCAACATCATTTTGTAGTAAATTTTGAGTTTTATAGTCAATCATGTTGGATTGAGGGGCAGGATGAACGGAGTAAAAGATACTTATTAACTTTGTACGAGATGCTAAGGAGATGACTAAAAAACAGCTATCGACAGAACAAAAAATATTAGTGAGCGCTTGCTTTTTAGGAGAGCGTGTAAGATATAACGGTGTAATAAAACCTCTTGTTCATAAGTTACTTGATACTTGGAATGAGCAGGGGCGTTTATTATCATTTTGCCCCGAAGTTATATCAGGTTTACCTGTGCCAAGGCCGGTAACTGAAATTAATCAAATCAGTGGTCAAGTTATGACCGTTACAGGTGAAAATATAACTAAGCATTTTGAAAAGGGGGCAGAATTAACCTTAAGTTTTTGTCAACAACATAAAATAAAATTTGCTTTACTTAAGGAGTCGAGCCCTTCATGTGGAAGTAACAGCATATATGATGGAAGTTTTTCACAAACAAAAATCGTTGGTGAAGGTTTGACAAGCTCTTTGCTTCGTCAAAATGGTATTCAAGTTTATTGTGAAGATACGAACGAGCAAATGGCTGAACAAATAAAGTATAGTGAGCTGAACAGTTAGTGGGCATGCTATTATTAGCGAATTAAGCTTCTACTAAGATGGCAATAATTATGGCAAATAAGTTTAGCTCTATAATCAAAAAAGCAAATCAAGCACCACTATTTTTACGCAGCTTTTTATTAACCAAGCTGTTTTCAAGCAAGTTTAAATTTGCAGGAACCATCAGTATTATTATTCAAAAAGCTTCTCACCATGAAGTCATCATAGGCTTAGCGAATAAGACAAAAGTACAAAATTATATTGGCGCTATCCATGCTGCTGCGGTATTGGCTGAATCAGCAACAGGTATTGTGTTTGGTATAAATATACCTGACTCAAAATTACTACTATTAAAAACCATGAAAATTGATTAACAACGTCTTATGTAGTGAAGTTTGTAAGCGATTGTTCGTTTGACAGATATGCAAATATCTTCCATCAGTGATGATGAAAAAGGTGGTGTTATTGTACCTGTTACTATCACTGATGAATCAGAACAAACACCCATAGAATGCCGCATAGAGTGGGCATGGATGATAAAGCGTTCTAGAGTAAATATGGTGCTAAAGTAAATATTATAAAAAACATAAAGGAATTAGATTACCGTTCTTAGGTAAAATATTATGGATATTCAATTAAATAAATCAAATAACTTAAAAGCTGAATTAAATAAACAAGATAAGCAACAGCTTGATACATTAATAACAAAAACACATATTGGCTTAATACTCATTACTGGGTTTTTGCTAGTGGCTATCAGTTTAATAGGTTTGTTAGCTTTCAATTGGTATCAAGCTAAATCTTTGTATGGGTTAACAGTCAACACACTAGAACCCTTGAAAGTAAAGTTAGCACAACAAAATCACCTTTTTGCCCTTGAACGGCTTATTAAACAAACTTTAGCTCTCAATGAAATAGATGACTTACCAACACTTCACGCTCAATTAACCTTACAAACTGAGTCTTTGTTACTGCTCAACAGTAATAATAAAGGTATTTATCGACAATGGTTTGAAGGTAATTTATCATCAACAAAGTTATTAAAACGTATTACTGACAAGTATAAAAGTAACATCCTCGTAAAAGAACAATCTTTGATAAAACTTGAAAAATTAATTATCGCTAGCAAAATTGTACAATATAATAAGTTAACTCCAACAAACCAAACAGTGTTAATTGCTAACATGGTTAAGCAATTCAACGTGTTAGTCGAATTAATAACAGCTATGCGTTTGCCTATGTTATATACCGAATATAAACAAAATGATCAGGCTATAAGGTCGCTATTAGTTAACGGCTTGTTAGATGAGTTGATGAATCAAAATAATGTGGATCAAAATTTTACAAGTATTATTACGGGTTATCAATTACTTAAAGTCGACTTGTTGAGGAAGGAAGGCTTAATGAACTTCCAAGAAAATATTTTTTTACTGGAGAAGTATCAGAGACAGCTGAGGGTGCAAGAACGAGAATTAGAAGAAATTTTATCGGTACAACTTACTCCCGATTTCCGACAAAATAGCCTAAATAAAGCGTTGAATATCAATGATCCAAGTAACTTTAATATAATATTTTTACCTGTTTGGTTAATAATACTGGTGGTACTCAGTTTGAGTAGCCTTTGTTGTTTATTTTTATTACTCAATAATCGACTAGGTGCTTTTAAAGTGGCATTAAAAGAATCACAAGTGAAATTTGAAGCCTTAATTCAATCCCTTCAGAGAGAACAACATACCCAGCAAAAAAATATAACAGGTAAGGTAGTAGCAGATAAACAAACATTGGCTAGTGAGTCAGCGAAAATCAATGATACAGAAATAAAAAACGATAATGAATTGCAACAATTTCTTCAAAATTATCTACTGCAACCTGAAATACAACGGACGTATTTATCTATTTTTAATCTAGATGGCTATATTAGCAATCAAGGGAGTGCAGAATTAGCTTTCTTTATGTTGGATCAATATATTGAAGAAAACAAACTGTTTGTTAAGGCATTAAATAATGCCTTTGAAGATAATAACATAATCAATATTAAGGATAATATTGATAGTTTAACGAAAAATGCCAAGATACTTGCCGCAATGAATTTATTGCAATTGTGTAAGCAATGGCCATTAAATGAGGCATGTATGCACTCACTTAAGAAAAAATCAAGTCAAAAGCAACTCTTGAGCCTTATTACTCAAAGTGTCTCTAATTTGGAAAAGGCCGCAGCGATTATTGATTAATTTCGTAAGTAATTAGTTAAACCAATAAAATAAAAAATACTCTTATAGGTTTGAAATTAAATCATAGATTGTGTACACGATTAGTGTAAAGGCGTGTAAATAACTTAATCGTATGTAAATACTCTTCACCATAAATAACTTTAAATAATCTGAGTACAGAAATGAACAATAGTACTACCAATATAGAAAGTCCTTGTTCTAGAAACTGCTGTTTAAATCAAGAAAACATTTGTTTAGGTTGTTTTCGTCATATCGATGAAATAATTGCTTGGCAAGGTTTTTCTGAGCAGGATAAAAAACAAACTATGTTAGTCTGTCAGCAACGATGTAAAGAGGTTGTAGCGTTAAAATCTTAAAGGCTATTTAGCTATTAATTGCGTTTATGTTGTGAATCTAGGAGTCAATGAATACTGGTTTTTTAGCTTAACCCTTTGAATAGTATTTGTTGGTACTTTTATAAGATTATTGGCTTTAATTTGCGATAATTATAGACTAAGGTTTTGGCTTTTTTTGAAGACCAAACAAACCGCTATAAAAATAATCACCCAAGCTTACTAGTCTATTAAGAAACTATCTGTTTTTATGCATCTCTGCTTAAGCCTTTTTCAATAGACCGCACCAAGCGTAAGGTTAAACGATGGTTTTTTTGTTGTTTTTCTGCCTCTTGTTCGGATAAAGTTTTCTTTGATTGCTGTTGTGCAATAGCCCATTTAATATGTTCTGCTACCATTTCATTAACATAGGGGAGTTTTTTAGCTAATACTGCTTCGACGTCTTTGTGGTAAGGGGAATTACCTAAAGCAACGGCAATGTTACGTAACCAACGTTGATAACCTATTCTTCTTATTGGAGAACCTTGAAGGGTGTTAAGAAAATAATCTTCTGTCCAAGAAAAAAGCTCAAGTAAACTAATATCATCGAGGTTATTTCTAGCTTGAAAATCATTGACCAAACTGAGTTTAGCATACTTGTTCCATGGACAAATCAATTGACAATCGTCACAGCCATAAATTCTATTACCCATTAAAGGCCGCAACTCTTCAGGGATTGCATCAGGTGATTCTATCGTGAAATACGAAATACAACGCCGTGCGTCAACAATATAAGGTTCGACGATCGCTTTCGTGGGGCAAATTTTAATACAAGCGACACAACTACCACAGTGGTTTTTTTTCTTTTCATGGTTTAATGGTGAAAGGGCATTAATGCTATATTCATTGTTGGTTACGGGTAAAGGGATATCGACAAAGAGTTCGCCCAAAAAAAACCACGAGCCAGCCTCTTTATTAAGTATTAACGTGTGTTTACCTGTCCAGCCTAAGCCTGCTTTCTCTGCGAGTGGTCTTTCCATTACGGGTGCTGAATCAACAAAAGGTCGATAATTAAAGTCAGCACAATGCTCAGTAATTTTTTTACCTAGTTGTTGCAAGCGCTTGCGCATTAATTTGTGATAATCTCGGCCAAGTGCGTAGCGACTGATGTAGGCTTTAGCCTTATTTTTTAGTATTTTAGAGAACTTAGCATCATGTGGTAAATAATTTAAACGAACACTAATTACCCTTATTGTACCTGGGACCAACTCCACAGGCCTGGCTCGCATTAATCCGTGTCGAGCCATGTAGTCCATGTTGCCATGGTAGTTATTAGCAAGCCATCGCTCTAAAAGAGTTTCGTGAGCAGATAGATCAATATCGGTAATGCCCAATCCTGAAAAACCTAACTCTTTACCCCAACATTGAATTTTTTCAGCCAGTG
>Ga0115006_10001122_pt1 | contig 16225 bp, 13 predicted proteins | sample ArcOceMetagenome_3_FD_88943 | JGI IMG/M metagenome (GOLD analysis project Ga0115006, IMG submission 88943) | Marine eukaryotic phytoplankton communities from Arctic Ocean - Arctic Ocean- Svalbard ARC20M Metagenome | ecosystem: Environmental > Aquatic > Marine > Oceanic | place: Arctic Ocean...
ACGGCTCAGGAGAATGATGTTTTTGAGAAATTAGGGGATGTTATTATTTCTTCAGTAGTAAATAATAATTATTTTAAAAGGTTAAAGAAATTAACCAATGAAAACTAAAACAGAACCGATTCTTTGTATCGTCAAAATTTAATACAGGTAGATTCTTTAAGAAAAGTGTACATGGAGGTCATGATTGAGGAGGCAAAGAAGACCACAACTGGAACAAATATCGATTTAGGAGGAGAGAATAAAACTACGAAAGAACTAGAATTATTTACTACCAATAAAGGAATAAATCAGGATTTAAAAAATATAGCATCCCAAAAGGCTACGCAGTATGAAGTTATCAATGTTCTTTCAAGTTTTCAACCAATAGGTACTGAAATAAAAGGAGTAACAAAAAATTATGCTTTCTTATTGATGGTTTTAGGAGCAGGACTAAGGCTCTTGTTTTTACTTTTAAGAAAATTAAATAATTATTTAAGTACTTATAAAAAGTAATAGACACCTTTACATGATAATTAAAGTTGAGGGTGTTTTATTAGAGTATTTTTTTTATTGTTGTTTTTTTGTTAAAAATATTAGTATCCAACAAAAAAAGAAAAATTATTTATGATAGAGTTAGATGAAAAAGATTACAAATTAACCGGAACTAAGGCAGAAACACTATTAATACTTTCAAAATTAGAATATAATGTCCCTATTGTATATTATTTTGCAGTTGAAGATTGGAATCACGATAGTGATAAGATCATTACTACTATAATAAATTTATTTCCAAAAATATTATTAGCTATTAGAAGCAGTACAAAAGCAGAAGACACGAAAGATTCTTCTATGGCTGGAGCGTTTGAAAGCTTATTAAATGTCAAATCAAATAATCAATCAATAATGGAAGCTGTTGCAAAAGTTATTAAATCTTTTGATGATGATTTAAGTAATCAAGTTCTAATCCAACCTATGGTTACTAATGTTACTATGAGTGGGGTTGTTATGACGCATGTTTTGGATGATGGTTCACCCTATCATGTTATAAATTATGATGATAAAACAGGGCTTACTGATACAGTAACAAGTGGTACTACTATAAATAAAACGGTATATGTCTATAATGGTGTTGACGAGAAAGATTTCGATTCGCCATATTTATTGTCAGTTTTAAATTTAATAAGAAGTTTACAGGTTACATTTACTAGTATCCCTCTTGATATTGAATTTGCTATTGATAAAGATTCAAAAGTTCATTTGTTACAGGTTAGAAGGATTACGACGATTAACAGTTGGAATGGGAAAATAAATAAAGAAGTTTCTTCTAGAATGGTTTTTTTAAAACAATATGTTAGTCAAATTATGCAACCCCGACCGAATCTATTTGGAGATAGAACGTTGTTAGGTTTTATGCCCGATTGGAATCCTGCTGAAATGATTGGTGTAGTTCCTCATCCACTTGCAATGTCTCTTTACCGGGAATTAATAACTAAAAGTACATGGCGAATTGCTCGGGAAAAAATGGGATACCGAAAAATGCCAAATGTAGACTTAATGATTTCTTTATTTGGAAGAGTTTATATTGATGTTAGAAATAGTATTAATTCGTTTCTTCCTGAAGGGTTAAGTGATTCTATTTCGAAAAAGGTGGTTGAAGCTTACATAGATAGATTAGATAATAACCCATATTTGCATGATAAAATTGAATTTGAGGTTGTGCATACTGCGTATGATTTTGATTTTGAAAATAAATTTAACGAAAGATATCCTGAACTGTTATCCACCGAAGAGTTTTTAGTATACAAAAGTCTCTTGCGAAAATTAACCCAAAAAGCAATTAATGACGATTATAATAGTAGTATAAATACTGCTTTGAGAGATATTAAAAATTTAAAAAAGCTTCAAAAAGCAGACACTTTCAAGTTTAATCAAAATTCTTTTTCTATAGCAGATAAAATAAACACATTAATAGATGAGTGTATTGAGTTTGGTACATTGCCTTTCTCCATACTTGCTAGACACGGTTTTATTGCTGAGGGATTACTTAGGTCTGCTGTTAATAATAATGTTATTTCTGAAGATCGATTAAAAGAATTTAGACAGAGTATTGTTACTGTAGCAGGAGAAATGAGCGATGATTTTTCTCGAGTTTATAATAATGATATAAGTAAGAAAACTTATTTGTCAAAATATGGACATCTACGACCAAGTAGTTATGATATCTTATCACCTAATTATTCGAATAGAGATGATTTATTCGAGGGTAAGGCTAGAGAAGGGAATCATACAAGTCATAAATTTAATTTATCTCCAGAAGAGCAATCTTCTGTAAATATATTATTAGGTACACATGCTCTTGATGGAATAACTGCGGATGAATTATTTAATTATGCAGAAAAGGCGATTAAAGGAAGAGAATACGGGAAATTTATTTTCACTAAACATTTATCATCTATTTTGGAATATGCAACTGAATGGGGAGAAATAAAGGGGTTTGATAGAAGTGATCTGTCTATGCTTAACATAAATGATATATTAAATATATTAAATGCGCCACTAACTAACGATGTTAAATTATTCTATCAGGAAAAAATAAACAAGGCACAAAAAAATTATGAAATAGCAACATCTTTTAAATTATCTTATTTGTTAAGGTCAGTTAGAGATGTACATATTGTGCCCATGCAAAGAAGTTTTCCTAATTTTATTGGAAATAAAAGAATTGAAGCCGAAGTTATTGAGTTAACTCCTCATATGTCTAAGATTCCTTCATTAGAAAATAAAATAGTTTGTATAGAAGGTGCAGACCCCGGATATGATTGGATTTTCACAAGAGCTATTGCAGGCTTAATTACAAAATATGGAGGAGCTAATTCACATATGGCTATTCGAAGTGCAGAATATAATTTACCAGCTGCAATTGGTTGCGGGGAGCAACCATACGAAAGAGTTTTAAATGCGAAAAAGTGCCTACTAGATTGTCAAGGAAAAAGACTTGAACCTATAGATTTAACTTAAATGGAAATAAGATTTGGAATTACAATGCGGGTTACAAATGCAGAAGGTTATGATGAACCTCGTGATTCCATTGCTAGGGATTGGTCTAATTATTTTATTAAAGCATTTCCTGAATCAAAGTTTTTATTTATACCAAACATAGGCATTGAAGCTGTTGATTTTATAAAAAAATGGGACATCAATGTCCTAGTCATAAGCGGAGGAGATAGTATTGGAGAAACACCTAAACGAGATGAAACTGAAATAGAATTAATAAAAGATACAATAGCTAGAAATATCCCTGTAATTGCTGTTTGTCGTGGTTTTCAATTGCTGCATCAACTTTATGGAGGCAAGTTAATTGAAGGAGATTCAGATTTTGTGAATAGTCATAGATCTAGTAAACATAATATTATTGTAAATAATAAAACCTTAGAGGTAAATTCGTATCATGTGTACAAAATTGATGAAAAATCTATTGATAAAAGATTTAGCATTTTTGCAAAATGTGAAATAGATGACTCTGTTGAAGGAATAGTAAATGATAATATTCTTGCTATGATGTGGCATCCCGAAAGATGCCAACAAATAAGTAAATGGAATATAGAATTAATTGAAAAATTTATAAAAAAAAACATGAACACTAAAGCTATAATTCTTGCAGCAGGTAGAGGATCTAGAATGGGAGATGCTACTGCTTCCAAACCAAAATGTTTGAATGAATTAAAAGGTAAGCCCCTTTTAGAATGGCAGTTGATTTCATTAAGAGATGCTGGAATTGAAGAAGTTACCGTTGTAAGGGGCTATCGTTCAGACATGCTTACGGGCGATTTTAATGTAGCAGATAATAAAAGATGGAGTGAGACCAATATGGTATCTTCATTATTTTGTGTCCCATCAAGTAATTCAAATGTTATTATATCTTATTCTGATATTGTTTATGATTCAGAACATGTGAAAAGATTAAATGATTCAGAATTTGACATTACTATTACAGCTGATAGAAAATGGGCCGATTTATGGAAATTAAGATTTGATGACCCTTTAGATGATGCTGAAACATTTAGGAGTAAGGATAATTGCCTTATCGAAATTGGAGGAAAAACGGATGATATTAATGAGATAGAAGCCCAATATATGGGCTTAATAAAATTATCCTCAAAAGGATGGAAAATTATGTATGATTTATATCAATCTTTTTCAGACTCGAAAAAAGACAAGATGGATATGACTAGTATGCTTAATGAATTATTGGAGCAAAATACACCTATACGTGTTGTGTTTGTAAATGGTAAATGGTGTGAGGCTGATAGTTATAGTGATATTCTTGCCTATGAAAAAGAGTTAGATACTAATAAAAATTGGCAGCATGATTGGAGATAAACATTAGATTGGCTATCCGATATAGATAGTTCTTATTTAATAATGAGCTCAAAAATTTTTAAATCTAATCAATCCAATGATCAAAAAAGTTCTGTCATTAATTATTAAACTTTTACATTTTTTATTTCTAAAAAAGAGTAATATAATTGTTTACTCAAGTTATCCAGATTTTTCTGATAACAGCTTTGCTTTTTTTGTATATATTCTCAAAAATAAACCAGAGTATAGTAATATATGGTTAGTAGATTCTCTAGAAATTGATAAATATAAAAAAACGGTTACTACGTATTCAAAATCTAAGAACTTCAAAATTATTAAAAAAGCATCTCTTCGAGGGCTCTATTACTATTTTAGAACTAAGTATATTTTTCATACACACGGCCTTTTTAATGTTTTTCCTTTATCAAATAGGCAAACCGTAGTTAACCTTTTTCATGCCATGCCAATAAAGGTTTTGGGTCTTTTAGACGGTAAAAAGGAGTTTATGCCATCACATTTAACAATTTCAACATCTAAAATATTTCAGCAAATAATGTCTGATGTCTGTGGCTTATCACTTGATAAGGTTTTAATCTCTGGACAACCTAGAAACGAGTTTTTATTTGATGAAAAAGCAACTTTAAATGCACTTTTTAACCCTAAGGAGGATGAAAATGAAAGAACAATACTTTGGATGCCAACTTATAGGAAATCGGATTTCGGAGAAATTAGAGAAGATGGAATTTCCTATAGTGAAGATTCTTTATCAGAGAAAAGTTTAAATAAATTAAATAATTACCTAAAAAAAATAAATACCAATTGTTACATAAAGTTACATCCTATGGATGTTTTAAAGAAAGAGAGTTTTCATAGTTATACAAATATCTTTTTTCTTAATAATAATTCTTTTGTAGATAAAAATGTTAATTTATATTCTTGCCTTTCGTGTGTAGATATGCTTATTACAGATTACTCATCAATATATGTAGATTTATTACTTTTAAATAAGCCAATAGGGTTTTTTATCTCAGATTTTGAAAAATATAAGGAATCAAGAGGTTTTACATTTAAAAACCCACTAGATTATATGCCTGGAGAAATTATATTTACTATGAAAGATTTAATTACTTTTATAAACAAAACGTTTATTTTAAAAATTGATAATTTTACAGAAAAACGTATTGATATTAACTCAAAATTAAATGAGGTTTATAAGGATGCTTCAGAGAAGATTTATAGAAAAGTAATTCTAAAAGTAGATGAATTTTATAAAAAATAAGGACTATAGAATAATAGCTAAAAACTTTTCGTTTTTAAGTTTTCTAAAATTTTTCAATATTGGATTTAAATTCATCTTAATAGGCTATTTAATTAGAATTTTTGGAGCAGAATTATATGGTTTGCTTACTTGGGCCGATTCAATCACCCAGTTTTTTGTAATGTTTATTAATTTTGGATTTAATATATATGCTGCTAAATATATAGTTGATAATAGAAAAGATAAATCACGTATAAATGAAGTCGTTTCGTCTATTTACATCATAAAGACATTGTTATTTATAGCGTCCTTTTTAATACTTCTTATATTATCACTATTTGACCCTATTGCAGAAAATTCAGGATTATTATACCTGTTACTTATTATGGGGATCGGTGAAGTGCTTTTTCCTATTTGGTTTTTTCAAGGGATAGAAAAACTAAAAACAGCAACGATTATTGTTTTTTTTTCAAGGCTTTTTGTTGTTATATCGACTGTTTTATTTGTAAAATCTCCAGATGATTTATTCTTATATGTCGGTTTTTTGGTGTTGTCAAATATTTTGATGGGTGTATTAGGAATAAGGACAATAAAAAAGCAGTATAATATTAAGTTGTATTTAGTTAAATTGGAAACACTTTATATTTACTTTAAAGCTGCTATTATGTTTTTTTTAGGAAGGTTTCTTTCACTTGTGTTCAATTTTGGCACCATATTTTTGATAGGAATTTATGCCACAATGAATGACGTTGCTGGTTTTGATACAGCATCAAAAATTGTAATGCTTATGGTTATACCATTTGAAATGTTACAACAAGCTGTCTTTCCTACAATTTCAAGAACATTAGACAGGAAATTACTTTTAAAATTAATAGTATTTAGTTTAACTTCTGGGATATTTTTAATGCTCATGATTAATATATTCGCATCTCAATTATTATCATTATTTGGGGGGCAAGAGCTTTTGGGGTATATAACCACACTAAAATGGCTTAGTTTGCTTACTCCACTTATATCGGTGACATTTATACTAGGTAGTTGTGGTCTTGTAGCGTTTGGGTACTTTAAAGAATACAATAAATCATTAGTAATAAGTTCTATTTTATATATTTTTTGTGTAGTAATTTTGTACTTAACCAAACAAATTACCTTTTGGAATTTAGTATATTTACGCATATTTTCAGATGTAATCCTAGTATCTATTAGAAGTTTTTATGTGTTTAAGAAAAAAATTTTATTAATTAAAGGTTAAATGAAATATGAAAGGAAGAGTTCTTTTTTCAATGCTGTTTTTAATAATTTACATTCCGTTATTATTGTTTACTCAAGTTCCTTTTTTTTTAAAAATACTTTTTACATTAAATTTTTTGGTCCTTTTTATTATAAATATCTTTTATCTATTTAAAGACAAAAGATTTGCTCCTATATTGGCAGCGTTCATAGTTTTTAATTTCTTGTTTTTTATAATAGCACCGATGTTGCAAATACATCAGGTATATGAAAGTGGAAATTTAAATTTAGTTAATAAACTTATATACAAAGAATACTTATTAATTAAAACGAGTGTTTTTGTATTAATATTTAATATCGTTTTCTTTATAGCATATCGCTATTTTAATGCAATAACATCGAAGATAAAAATTTATAAGGAAAATATGAATTTACCATTTCATATCCTTGTTTTTTTTATAATTAGTATATTGATTTTGGTAATTAATATGGACTTTATTTTAGATGAGTATTTATCTAATTACTACCAAATGTTAGAAGGCACCACAAAATCTGCACTTTTAATCAAAGAGAAAATTTTATTTATGATTCCTTTTCCTGCTTTTATTTTAGGGATGCATTATATAAAGCGTAACAAAAAAACAAAAAATTTTTATATAATATTAATTATTACTTTTTTATTACTGGTTTTAATACTAGTGATAAAAAATCCATTAACCGAAAAAAGAAATTCGCTTGGTCCAATTTATATTACAATAATATTTTTAATAATACCTAAATTATTAAATACAAATTTCAAATTCTTAGTTTTTTTATTTTTTTCAATGATTATTATTTTTCCAACTATTTCATTGATTACGCATTCAGGATATTCATTGAAGAAAATGATAAATAAACCAGAACTTTTATTATATCAATTAAAAAACCATGGTATCTCGAATACCTTTACAACTTTAAATTATGACGCATTTATTAATTTTTCTGCCACGATTGAGCATGTTGAAAGAGATAGTTTTTCTTATGGGGAACAACTTTCTGGGGCTGTGTTTTTCTTTGTTCCTAGAAAAATTTGGTCTTCTAAACCTATTTCTAGTGGCGAATTTATTGGTAATTATTTAGCAGATGAATATGGAAGCAAATCTAGTTTTACAAATTTATCTAATCCATATGTGTCAGAGGGCTACATTAATTTTGGTTTAATTGGGGTTTTTATGTTTGCAATATTTTTAGCTTTTTTTATGTCTAAAATGGTGAATTGGGTCAATGAAAAAGATCCATTAAAAGTTGCTGCGGGCTTTTACGCATCAATACACTTAATATTTTTTTTAAGAGGAGATTTTACAAATGGGTATGCTTTTTTGGCAGCTAGTTTTATTGTTATACTATTTATTCCTAAAATCTATTTTTTGTTTTTTAAAAAAAAATTAAATAATGAATCTTATTAACAAGCTTATAATATCTTTAATTTATTTAAACACTGCAATCCTTTTAGTGCCCGACAGGCTTAAAGGATTACCGATAATACTCTTATTAATATTGGTATTATATCGCCATTTTAAATTGACTAAAAAACCAATTTTATTGACTAAAACATATTTAATAAGTATTGGTTTTTTTATTATAATTTTATTAGGAGTTTTATATTCTAGTAACTTTTCTTACGGACTAAAAAAGATTGAAAGTGGTCTTTCTTTAATTATTTTTCCCACAATATTTTTTTTAATTTCTGGCGATAAAATAATCATTAATAAAAAAACTATTAAAACACTAAAACTTACTTTTATAATTTCTTTAATATTTTTTTTAATTTTAACTTTCCTATATTTTTATATAACAGAACCTTTTTATACTTTTAAAAGTACTTTAATTCATTATACAAATTTAGTTGATGTTAGGATTAACAATTATAAAATACATCCTATTTATTTATCTATTAATATTGGTGTTGCTATTGTTTTTATAATATCACTTTTGGGTAATAAGGAACAGAAAAATAAATATATTATAGTTTTTCTACTTTTTCTTTTAATTGTATTTATGGCAATATTAAATAAAAAAGGACCTCTCATATCTTTAGTACTTCTAGGCCTTATATTTATAGTTAAAAAGAAATTTAATTATAAATTAATATTATCTGCCTCATTAATATTTGTATTTTTTTTTATTTCAGTAATTTTTATTCCAAAGTATAAGAATGTGAATAAATTTGCTGAACTGATTAATATTGGTTCACTTGAAAAAGATAAAAATTCATCTACAGCAATAAGGTTACAAATCTATGAATGTTCAATAAAAAAAGTATTTCAACATCCATTTTTTGGATATGGTATAGGTGATGTAAAGAATATTTTAGATGATTGTTACAGAGAAAAAAATAAATATTTACTAAAAAAAAATTATAATTCTCATAATCAATACCTAAGTATTCTTCTATCTTCTGGTGTCATTGGTTTTCTAGCATTTGCTTATTATATCTTTTTTGTATTAAAAATAGCGAACAAAACAGATTCTCAAGTTTTATTTTTTTTAATGTTATTTTTCTGTTTTAATATGTTAACAGAAAATATCTTAGAAAGAGAAGATGGTGTGATAATAATTTCTTTTTTAACAAATTTTTTTCTTTTTAGTGTTCAAAAAAGGAATATAACTTAATGAATAATAATTATGACTAATATTATACATATACTAGAAGATTTTTCTTTTTTGAGCGGAGGTCTCAGAACAACTGTAAAAAATTTACATGACAGACTGATTGAAAATAACATAAAATCTACAATTATTACTACGAGAAAAGAGAAAGAAGATGATGTCGTTTTAGTTAAAGGGGGAAGTGTACCCTGGAGATTTTCAATTAATTTAATTACTAAGTTAAACGAATTAAAAGCACAAGGAAAAATAGATATTATACATATACATGGTGTTTGGATGTATCCACAATATGCAGCAGCAAAATTTTCTATTAATAATAATATTCCTTTCTTAATTTCTTGTCATGGTATGTATGAACCATGGTTATGGTTAAAAGGAGGTATCAAAAAAAAGACTTATTTTAAGTATGTAGTTAAAGATGTATTTTCTAAGGCAAATTATATCCATGCAATAACAGAACCAGAGGCAAAGGAGCTAAAAAGATTATTCTTTAAAACTAAAATAAAAGTTATACCCAATTTAATAGATCCAAAACAAAGTGTTGCTAAAAAAAGTTGTTTTAAAGAAAAGTACATTCTATATTTAGGTAGAATTGATGAAAAAAAAGGAATTGATCTTCTTATAAGAGCTTTTGGGACTATTCAAGAAAAAGGTTTTAGGTTAAAAATCGCTGGAAACGATAACAATTATAAAGACGTATTAGATAAATTAGTTAAACAACTAAACTTACAAACTAAAGTAGATTTTTTAGGTTTAGTCATTGGGGAAGAAAAAGAATTATTATTTAAAAATGCTTTTGTTTTTATAGCACCATCTCATTCGGAGGTTATTGGTATGGTGAATTTAGAATCAGCTATTCTAGGAACTCCTGTCATAACTACATTTCAAACGGGGTTAAAAAAAGAGTGGGCAGATAATGGAGGGATTTTAATTAACCCTACTGTCCAAGAAACCAAGAATGCTCTCGAAATGGCCACTAATTGGTCTAACGATGAGAGAAATAAAAGAGGAAATTTACTAAGTGAATTTGTTAAAAAAGAATATTCATGGGAATTTAAACTTAAAGATTGGATTCATTTGTATAAAAAATTATTCTAAATTTAGAGCGGATTAAGAACAACTAAAATTAGTCGTTTTTAAAATAAAAAATGTAAATGAAAAATAAAATTATAGTAACAGGGGGTTCTGGTTTTATTGGAACAAATATTATTGAATTTTTTAAAGATAAACATGAAGTTCTAAATTTAGACATTGAATCACCTAGAAATACTAAACACAAAAAGTATTGGAGAGAAATAAATATATTAGATGCTAAGTCTCTAAATAATGTTTTTTTACAATTTCAACCAGACTTTGTGATACATATGGCTGCAAGAACTGATTTAGATGGTAAATCATTAGAAGAATATAGAGCTAACATCAAAGGAGTAGAAAATGTTATTCTAGCAACTAATAATACGCCATCCATAAAAAAAATTATTTTTGCTTCAAGTAGATTGGTTTGTGAGATTGGTTATGAACCCAAAGATGAGTTTGATTATAAACCATCAACCATTTATGGTGAAAGTAAAATTATTGGAGAAAAAATAGTTAGAGCTTCTAAAATAGAAAACGCCACTTGGATTATTGTTAGGCCTACATCTTTATGGGGTCCTTGGTTTGGTGCTCCTTATAAAAACTTTTTTGATATTATAGAGAGGAAATTGTATTTCCATGCAAAGGGATACGAAATTCACAAGAAATTTGGGTTTGTTTTAAACTGTGTATATATTCTAAATGCCCTTTTAAAAGACGACACCTTAAATAAAAAAACAGTTTATTTGTCTGATTTTAAAGAATTAGAAGTAAAAATATGGGCGGATATGATTTCTAATTGTTTTCACAATACAAAAGTGAAACAAATACCTTACTTTTTTTTGAAAATATTTTCGGTTCTTGGTGATGTATCAAAATATCTAGGAGTTAAAAATCCTCCTCTAACAACATTCAGGCTTAACAACCTTATTACTCAAATGTCTTACAATACATTAGATGTGCAGAATATTGTTGAAGAATTACCGTTTACTCTAGAGCAAGGAACGAATATTACTTATGAATGGTTGATAAAAAAAAATGGTTAACAACGAAATAAAATATCAAGATTTAAAAAAATTTAAAGTTACAAAAGGTTTTCGAGGCAGATCGAAAGTTATTGTCCAACTTTGGTGGATCGTAGAAAATACTTTCTTTGCAATGTCACCACAATTTTTATACGGCTGGAGAAGGTTTCTTCTACGATTATTTGGTGCTCAAGTTGGTAGAGGTGTTTTAATTAGATCTACAGCTAAATTTACTTATCCTTGGAAGGTTTCTATAGGAGATTATAGTTGGATAGGAGAACAAACTGTTTTTTATAGTCTAGATGAAATTAGGATTGGTACTCATGTAGCAATAGCACACGGTGTTTATTTTAATACAGGATTACATGATTATACTAAGAAAAAATTTACTATTTTGTCAAAAAAAATAATTATTGGAGACGAATGTTGGATAACAAATGATGTATATATTGCACCAGGAGTTATAATAGGGAGAGGTACTGTTATTGGTGCTAGAAGCAGTGTTTATAAAGATTTACCTGCAAATAAAGTATGCATAGGTAACCCGGCAAAAATAGTTAGAAATAGAGTCCCTACTACACAACTCTAATCTGTTGATTGATAAAAATTATATTAGAAAAAAAGATTGAAGAAAAAAATTACTATTATAGGAATTAATTATTATCCAGAAGATACTGCAATAGGCTTATATACCTCACAATTGGCTAGTCATTTTAATGATAATGATTTTGATGTGACCGTAATTACTGGTTTTCCTTATTACCCTAATTGGAAAATTAGTTCTGAATACGAATCAAAAAAAACATTTTATAAAGAAACTATTGATGGTATAACTGTGCATAGATACAAGCAATATGTTCCTAAGAACCCTTCTTTTTTGAATAGAATGCTACACCTTTTAGATTTTTCTTTTGGTACTTTTATAAATTTATTTAAAATTAAAGAAGTTGATGTAGTTCTATGTATTGTGCCTTTCATTGGATCTGTGTTTTTAGCTAAAATTTTAACTAAAATTAAGAATGCAAAACTTTGGGTGCATGTTCAGGATTTTGAGTTTGATGCAGTTTTAGATTCAAATATCATCAATAATAAAACAAACAAATCATGGTTTTTTAATATTTTATTCTGGGTAGAGGCTAAAATATTAAACTCAGCTAATATGGTAAGTACTATAAGTAGTTCTATGTTATTAAAATTAGATAAAAAAGTAACAAAAGCCACTCCTACTAGATTATTACCAAATTGGGTTGATTTAAACTTTATAAACCCTAAGAATTATAAAACGCATAGTTACTTAGAATCTTTAAAATTCAAAATTTTATATGCTGGAAATATAGGGGAAAAGCAAGATTGGAATCTGTTTTTAGAATTTGCAAAGACCTTGGAAATAGAGGATGATATAGAGATTATTATAGTCGGTAATGGTAGTAAAAGAGAATGGTTGGCAAAGCAATTGTCTAAAACAAAAAACATTTCACTATATAACCCTGTACCTTATTCAGATTTGTCTAATTTGATGTGTAGTGCAGATTTACATGTGCTTTTTCAGAAAAATGACGTTATAGATACTGTAATGCCATCTAAAATATTGGCAATGATGGCAAGTGAAAAACCTTCTTTGATTATGGGTAATCTTAAGTCTGAGGTTTCACTAATAATAAATAAATCAAAAGCAGGTATATATTTAGATTCAAATAAATTATCTGATGCTGTGAAATTTGTTTCTTTACTTAAATCTAATAAAGATCTGTGCAACAATTTTGGAGAAGACGCAAGAATTTTTGCTTCTATAAATTACTCTAAAAATGAGATTTTAAATCAATTTCTAACAACTCTAAGAAACGAAATAAAATAAGTGGTACAAAAAAATAAAAAATATTCACGATTTATTATTCCTTTAATAATTTTATTGGATGTTGTGCTTATCAATCTAATTATCCATTATTTTTTAGATAAGGAATATTTAAATATTCAATTTATTATTTACATTACCTGCTTTTGGTTATTAATAGGTTATTACACAAAGTTTTATAATACTCACAGATATACACATGTTATAAAGCTTCTAACACGTTTAATCTCTCATTTTTTTGTTTTTTCTTTAGCTTTTTTCACCTATTTTACTATTTTTAATGAGGGAAATATTATAAGCAAGCAATCAAATATTATATTTTTTATTATATTCACAATTACAATATTTAAGTTTCTTTCTTTTTTTCTTCTGAAAAAATATAGGTCTAAAGGTAAAAATTATAAAAATGTTATTGTTTTTGGTGAACGAAAGGCAGCACAAAATATAGCCAATTTATTTAATGAAAGACAAGATTTAGGCTACCGGTTTTCTGGATTTTTTTCAGATAAAGAGAGTAAGTCTAAAAAACATTTAGGTAATTTTAACGACGGTTTGAGATTTGCATCTGAAAATAATATAGATGAAGTTTTTTGTGAAGATATATCTTTTACTAAATCTCAGTCTAGAAAAATAAGAGAATTTTGTATTGAAAACAAAATAGAGTTTAGTTTAGTTCCAGAAAATAAAGCTATTTATAGTAAAGGTTTTGTTGTGGAATATTACGGTATAATCCCCGTTTTAAAACCTAAAAAATTACCATTTGAAAGAATGGAAACATTTATAGTCAAGCGAATTTTTGATATTGTTTTTTCACTTTTAGTTTGTTTACTCCTATTATCTTGGTTTTTACCAATTCTTTGGGTAATAGTTAGAATAGACTCTAAAGGGCCATTTTTCTTTAGACAAATTCGTGACGGTGCAGATGGGAAACAATTTTATTGTTATAAAGTTAGATCAATGCATTTTAACCCTTTAGCTAACCAAAGATCAACTAGCAAAAATGACAGCAGAATTACAAGTGTTGGTGCTTTTTTAAGAAAAACTTCTATTGATGAATTACCTCAGTTTTTTAATGTGTTATTTGGAGATATGAGCGTTATAGGTCCTCGACCTCATATGAATATTGAAACAGAAATGTATGTAAAAGAAATAGATAACTATTTAATCAGAAACTCTATTAAACCAGGTATTACAGGCTTAGCTCAGATTTCTGGATATCGCGGAGAAGTAAGGAATAAATGTGATATTGAAAATAGAGTGCGTTTTGACATTTTTTATATAGAAAATTGGTCCTTTTTTTTAGATATAAAAATTATTTTTAAAACTTGCTCAAATGTATTTAAAGGAGAAGAGAAAGCGTATTAAGGCAATAAAATCCAATGGGAAAACAAATAATTTTATCAGTTTCTATCGTTCTTTTTAATGAAAATTTAACAGAGCTGACTAAAACAATAGACTGTTTTTTAGAATTGCCTATTCAAAAGAAACTTTTTTTAATAGATAATACCCCTAAAAATATTTTTAAAAATAAATTTAATCATGAAGAAATAGAATATATTTCACAAGATGACAATATTGGGTTTGGTGCTGGACACAATAAAATTATTCATAAAATAAAAGGGCTTTCGAAGTTTCATTTAATTCTAAATCCAGATGTTATCTTTAAATCTACTATACTAACTAATTTAATAATTCAATTGGAGAAAGATAAAAACCTTTCTATGATTGCTCCAAAGGTTCTTTTTCCAAACGGTATTCATCAATATTCTTGCAGAAGATATCCTTCCGTGCAGGAATTGTTAGCAAGAAGATTTTTTTTATTAAAACGTCTATTTAAATTTACAATTTCTAAAGGTACTTACAGAGATAAAAATTTAAATAAACCTTTTTTTGCTGAATATATAACTGGGTGTTTTCATTTATACAAAACAGATGATTTTGTAGCATTAAATGGTTTCGATGAGCGTTATTTCTTATATATGGAGGATGTAGATATATGTAAAAAAATTGATAAGTTAGGAAAGAAGAAATTATACTTTCCTCAAGAAGAAATTACACACGTGCTTAAACAAGGTTCCTCAAAAAGCTTAAAATTATTTATTATACATACTTCATCTGCAATAAAGTACTTTTTAAAGTGGGGTTTTAATAAAAAAAAATAGACTGCACTTGATTAGGGGTTTCTTTTAAATGTATCTTATTCTAAAGCCGGAATCCAAAGAATTTAAAATATATTTGCAGTTACAAAAACACAACAACAACATAATGAATATTCTTATTTTAGGTTCTGGAGGTAGAGAGCATGCTTTTGCATTAAAATTGAGTGAAAGTAGTAAAGTAAAGCAACTATTTGTAGCGCCAGGTAATGCAGGAACTAACAAAATAGCTGGAAATATTAATGTAGACCTTTCAGATTTTGAAGCAGTAAAGAAAATTGTTTTAGATAATAATATTAAAATGGTTGTTGTAGGGCCAGAAGTTCCTTTAGTAGAGGGTGTTCATGATTTCTTTTTAGCAGATGTAGATTTGAAAAATATTCCTGTAATTGGTCCTAAAAAAGATGGTGCACTACTAGAAGGAAGCAAAGACTTTTCTAAACAGTTTATGCAAAAACACGGCGTTCCTACCGCACGCTATCAATCATTTACAAAGGAAAATTTAGAAGCTGGTTTTACGTTCTTAGAAACTCTAGATCCACCTTATGTTTTAAAGGCAGACGGTTTGGCTGCCGGAAAAGGAGTACTAATTTTAAATTCTTTAGAAGAAGCAAAAATAGAACTACAGGATATGGTTTCTAAT
>Ga0115006_10001123_pt1 | contig 16220 bp, 9 predicted proteins | sample ArcOceMetagenome_3_FD_88943 | JGI IMG/M metagenome (GOLD analysis project Ga0115006, IMG submission 88943) | Marine eukaryotic phytoplankton communities from Arctic Ocean - Arctic Ocean- Svalbard ARC20M Metagenome | ecosystem: Environmental > Aquatic > Marine > Oceanic | place: Arctic Ocean...
ATATCGCTAACTGCTTTGGTGCTGATTTTGATGTTTATCAAGGTAGAATTCCACCACGTACGCCCTGTGGTGATTTACAGGTGGTGACTCAGGTTGTTGAAGTGAAAGGTAAACGCTTAGATTTTAACGACCCAGCAAGTTGCGTAGCTGAATATTTTGTGCCTGAAGATGCCTGGTACTTTACTCATAACAGCCATCAAGCGTGGATGCCTTATTCACTGATCATGGAAATAGCCTTGCAACCTAATGGCTTTATTTCAGGCTATATGGGCACAACACTGGCTTACCCGGATAAAGATTTATTTTTTCGTAACCTCGATGGTAGTGGGGAATTAGTTAAACAATTGGACTTACGCGGTAAAACCATTGTCAATAAGTCAACGTTACTATCCACCACCATGGCTGGTGGTATGATAGTACAGAGTTTTACGTTTGCCTTGTATGCCATAGAATCTGGTTTAAGCGATAAGTGTAACGCGCACGATGACTTAGCTGTTGAGGCGCTGTTTTATCAGGGTACGGCGGTATTTGGGTATTTTGCTGAAGCGGCACTAACCAACCAATTAGGTATAGATAACGGTAAAACAACAGCGCCTTGGTTTGTTGAAAATAACACCGCCAAGGCTGATATTGTTAGTCTTGATTTACGCAATAAACAGCTAGCCTTGTATCAAGCCCCCCATGATAAACCGCATTATAAACTGGCCGGCGGTAAAATGAACTTTATCGATAACGTATCGATTGTCGAGGGAGGCGGTAGTGCCGGTATTGCCTATGTTTATGGCGAACGATGTATTGACGCGAGCGATTGGTTTTTTCGATACCACTTTCATCAAGACCCTGTAATGCCTGGCTCTTTAGGGGTTGAAGCAATTATTGAACTATTACAAACCTATGCCCTCCATAATAACTTAGGTGCAGGCTTTAATAACCCGCGCTTTATCGCACCAAAAACCTCAGTTAAATGGAAATATCGCGGTCAAATAACGCCACTTAATAAGCAAATGTCGCTCGATATTCATATTACCGATATTGTTAAATCGGCTGATGAAGTGAGGTTAGTGGGAGAGGCTAATTTGTCAAAAGATGGGTTGCGTATTTACCAAGTGAGTGACTTGGTGTTAAGTATTGTTGAAGCCTAAAAGCTGAGGCAGCCCACCTAGGTTAAATGAAATGAACTTAAGAAAACATTTACAGGAATAAACATGTCAACTATTGGTTTTAATGAACAACGCGCTATTGATTGGGCATGGCAAGTTAATGCAGCTGAATTACGGTGTGATGATATGAGCATAAAAGCGGCGCTGATGGATCTTACGCAAGCCGTTTATGTAGGCCCTTTGGCCGAGAGTTTTGGGGTAACCACAACTAAATCCTTACAAGGCGATACAAAAGTCACTGCATTTGCACAAAAATTATTGCCTGAGGATTTAGGTGATGAGGACTTTAAAAAACAGCACGGCGTTAAATACGCTTACCATGGTGGTGCCATGGCCAATGGTATTGCTTCGGTTGAGTTAGTGATTGCCTTAGGCAAAGCTGGGTTTTTATGCTCTTTTGGCGCTGCTGGCTTGGTGCCAGATGCGGTTGAAGCGGCGATTATCCGTATTCAAGCAGCACTACCTAATGGCCCCTTTGCGGTTAACTTAATTCATTCACCCGCCGAACCAGCCTTGGAAAGTGGCGCCGTTGAACGCTTTTTGAAGCTGGGTGTAAAAACAGTTGAAGCCTCGGCATACTTAGGTTTAACAGAGCACATTGTTTGGTACCGACTGGCAGGGTTAAGTGAGCGCAGCGATGGCAGTGTTAATATTGCTCATAAGGTTATTGCCAAAGTATCTCGCACCGAAGTAGGGCGCCGTTTTATGGAGCCAGCACCAAACAAATTAGTAGAAAAATTACTGGCGCAAGGCAAGATTACCGCAAAGCAAGCGGCGTTATCTAAGCGCGTGCCCATGGCCGATGATATTACCGCAGAAGCGGATTCTGGCGGTCATACTGATAATCGTCCCTTTTTAACGTTACTGCCTACCATTATTGCGTTGCGTGATGAAGTGCAGGCGCAATATCAATTTAGCCTGGCAATTCGAGTCGGGGCTGGTGGTGGTATAGGTACACCAGAATCGGCATTAGCTGCCTTTAATATGGGGGCAGCATACATTGTCTTGGGTTCTGTCAATCAATCTTGTGTTGAAGCCGGTGCATCAGAGCATACTCGTAAGTTACTTGCTCAAGTAGAAATGGCCGATGTAACTATGGCACCTGCGGCAGATATGTTTGAAATGGGTGTTAAATTACAAGTGGTAAAACGTGGCTCTATGTTTGCTATGCGTGCTAATAAATTGTATGAGTTATACATTAATTACGACAGCATAGAGGCCATTCCTAACGCTGAACGCCATAAAATTGAACAGCAAATATTTCGTGCTAATCTTGATGAGGTATGGGCAATCACAGAAAAATTTTTTAGTGAACGTGATCCAGAGATGTTGGCCCGTGCTCAAACTAATCCAAAGCGTAAAATGGCGTTGATTTTTCGGTGGTACTTAGGCTTAAGCTCACGTTGGTCGAATATAGGTGAAAAAGGCCGTGAAATGGATTACCAAATTTGGGCAGGCCCAAGTTTAGGGGCATTTAATCAATGGGTAAAAGGCACCTACTTAGCAGAGTATGATCGTCGTTACGCGGTTGATGTCGCCTTACACTTATTAAAAGGTGCTGCGTATTTACAACGTATTAATCAACTGACACTGCAAGGTGTTAGCCTACCACCCTTGCTTGCCAGTTACCGAAGTGATGAGTGATGAGCAATGAGTTATAAGCGTTTTGGGTCGCTAATATATTGATAATAATTGATATATTACGACTAAGTAGTGTTCAGTGAGACATGTAAATAATGACTATTGAAGATAATAAATCTGATTCTATGCAAACAGACAAATCATCTACAGCTCATAGTAATGAGTGTACTGAGTTTGCAGTGTTTGAAGTTAACAAGGCTGATGTTGCCAAGGTAGTGCTTTTAAGCGAGGCATTGTTTTGCGAAATAAATGCCGAGCAACACAATATTGTTGCGCATCAAATTTTGGTAAAAATAGACAATCAAGATAGCGACACCGATGAAATGTGCTGGCATCTTACTTGGCTTAATGAAGCCGCTGTAAAAGCCTGTGCTAAACGTTGGAAGACCTACCCGAGTGCTACAAAAATAGAGGCTGCTGTGGGTAAAAAACACTACTATGGGCATTTTTTGCGGATTACTTAATGGTTAACTGCTACTAGCGTGATAACAGCTTTTAACTAGCCATTTATGTCGAATAGGCTTATAAGTTATTACTTGAATAGATGCTTAAAATGGGAAACTTGTTCTCGCCAAAAGATAAAGTGAGAGATTGCGTTTCTTTACCTGTAAAGTTGCTTGTAAAAGCCAAAGGTGCAGAGCGACTGCCATCAGCAAACAAAGCGAGTAAATGCTCTTGGTTTATGCTTCGCACCCCGTGACTTAAATTAGTTAAGGTAATAATAGCCCAGCGCTAACCATTTTTATGGCTCTATAACATAATGACTTAGCATACTTAATTAATAACAAACTAATCATAGAAGCTGATCATAGAAGAAGCTGAACTTTTATATATTCTATCTATTTTTTTATAGGAATAATTAGTTATTGTGCTTAATTGACTTAAACTGATAATCTATCAACATTATTAATGAATATAAAATATTGAATATGAACAAGATAGCTAATGTCGCCATCGTCGGCGGAACCCATGGGAATGAGTTAGCAGGTATTTACTTAATAAACCACTGGTTAAAGAATGCTGATTTAGTAGCTAGAAGTGCTTTTGATACGTCGTTAGTGTTAGCTAATCATAATGCGATTTTAATCAATAAACGCTACACCGATTGTGACTTAAATCGACAATTTTCGTCAGTATCTTTAGCAGATACTTCATTCGCTAATTATGAGCAATCACGTGCTAAAGTTATAAATCAGTTACTTGGTCCTAAAGGTCAATCGAAAACTGATTTAGTGATTGATTTACACAACACAACGTCGAATATGGGGCCTACATTGCTTATACCTCAACGAGGTGAATTCTATGATTTAATGGCCATCTATTTAAGACAATATATGCCTGAGGTAATAGTGTTTTTAGATGAAGATCATAAATCTAACGACGAACATCACTTATTATGTACTATAGGTAAATATGGCGTAATTGTTGAAGTCGGGCCAGTCCCTCAGGGGGTTCTGAAGCATGAGGTTACTGAGCAAATGGCACAAATGACGCAGTTAATTTTAGACTTTGTTGAGGCTTATAATACCAATACTTTACCCACACTCAATCATGAGACTGAAGCCTTTAGGTACCTTAAATCTTTAACTCTACCTGTTGATGCAGAGGGTAATCGAAAGGCGATGGTGCATAAAAATATTGAAGGTAATGATTTTAAAGCGATTGAGCCAGGAACAGCCATTTTTAGAACGTTTGACGGTAAAGATATTAACTATGAGGGAGCTGAAACTGTTTACCCTACGTTTATCAATGAAGCGGCTTATTATGATAATAACTTGGCCATGAGCTTATGTGCTAAAACAACGATTAAAAACCCTTTTACTTAACTCCATTAACATAATATAAATTGAAACGCTCGACTATGTTGAGTTGATTAAAACTATTTTTGATAAAGTTAAATGCGAAAGTATTTTTCCATAAAAAATATTAAGAAGAAGCAAAGCATGGACCTAATTTTTCATTGTAAATATGTTGCGTAACGCTCGATTGAGCAAATTAATTCATCGAGAAAGTGCTCGTTGTGTTTTGTGTGAGTCCCCATTTATTATAAAGCTGCTGCATTGTGCCATTATCGATAAGTTCAGGTAGCCGTTTGTTGAACTCAGCGACGAGTTTTTTACCTTTATCTGTTTTAGCAAAGCCCATATATAAATTTTTAGCATAAAGCTGCTTGGTACTAAACTTTAAAACATCTACATCCAATTCTTGCTGTAATTGTGACATTTCATCGGCATCAGTAATGAAGAAGTTAGCTCTACCTTTGAGCAACATTAACATACCATGTTTGCTATCGTTTACTTCTACTGGTTTAAAATCAATGTCTATCATACTAGGATATTCATAGCTTCTTGGGTAAATTACATGCTGGTTTTTTAATGAGGTTGGACCTTGCCAATCAACCTTGTTATCAAACATCACCATGACTTTACTGTTATTAATTGGATAGTGAGGTGTTAACATATTATAACGCTGTGATTTATAGAGACTGAACATTGCATCGAATTTGCTGTTAGCCACAAATACTTTAGCGCGTGCAAAAGGGACAATGCTATATAAAATTTTATAGCCAAGTGGCTGGTATATAGCTTTAGTTAAATCGAAGTAAAATCCTGTACCATCTTGGTTTGTCCAACTTTTCCAACTTGGTATAGCGATATTAATGACTTTTTCACTTGTTTGGCTTTCTGCAGTTATTGGCATGCATTGAAAAATAAAGACGCAGATAATGACTTGTATCGAGTAATACATACTTTGTTTCAACGTGAACATTTTGTTTAATTGGCCATTAACTTTTATCAAGAAAATTTGCAGGTTTAAGAATAACCAGTGCACATGCTATTAACCCTATGACTGCAATATTAATGACTTGTTGATAATGTTCATCGTTAAGCACAAGAGCAGCAACCATAGGGCCGGATGCTAGTCCCATTTTTGAAGCAAACCCACCAAGAGCGGCAAATTGACCACTATTGTCAAACTCAGCACATATACCAAACAAGTAGGGTAATACAAAAGCCCAAGTAATGCCAATGACAACATTTGTGAGTAAATAAATTGCTTCGTTACTACTAAAATGTAATAACCAACTACAAAGCGCTGTTAATAAAATAGCAATAATTAACGGTATTGTTCTCCCGTACTTTGTGCCGATCATAATGACTAAGAATGCCCCTAATAAGGCGATCCAACTAGCATAGGCAAGGGCATTACTCATAAATTCTATTGTTAAACCATCAGCTTTACCAAGGCTAATCATGTAAGCAAACAAACCCATGTTAGCCGCTTGAAATAAGAAAATACCGAACAGGTTTAAATACAACATTAAGTGAGGTTTATTTGATGTTTTTACTTGCTTAACTTCATTAGTGTGCTCAGTTTGATTGTTTTTGCTTACCTTGTTAACGGGGTAATCAGGTAAAAAAGGTAACATTATTAAAGTGATAATCGTAAATGCTATTAAAGCAACAAATAAGGCAGTTGTACCATATTCAGGAACTAATCCTGGGAGCAACATGATACCTAAACCACCTAGGCCCCATTGAATCAATAACAAATAACCAAACGTTTTATCAGGCTCTGACGTTCTAGAGATGATACTAAAACCTATACCTACTAATAGGCCACCAACCAAGCCATGTATTGCTCTTATGGTTATCATCATTGTTGGTTCTTTAATAAAAAGGCAGGCCGTATCAATAGCGATAAGCGCAATTAATAGGCTATAAGACCATCGTTGCCAACGAATATGTTTAATGAGAACTACAGCAGCGATAGCTCCTATAGCCGCACCATATAGGTTAGCTGAACTCACAAAGCCAGCTTGCTGGCTAGAAAAGGCTAACCCCACTTTTAAACCATTTACAACCGCAGGCATAATGTTGATATAAAAAATACCGGCAGTGGTTAAAAAAGCCAACAAAACTCGCGCGGTAATACTGTTAGGTAAAACCTTTAGCTTATTGCGATATTGAAGTGCTAATGAATACATAAGTTAACTCTCTTAGATAAATAGAAGGATGATATGGCCTAAGCTGAACAATTAGTCACAACAAATACCAGCTTGCTCAAGTAGTGTTTTCAGTGGTGTTAATTGCTTCTCGTATCGGCGCCATTTACCGTTAGAGGTTTTATAAACTTTTTGTCGGACTTGTGAGGCACTTGCCGTGGTTGATGGAGAGTTATTAGCTTCAAAATTAATACATTGGTCTTGCCAATTAAGTTGACAGTAAGCTAATAATTTTTGTGCTTCACTAGCAAGGTTATTGGTGACATCTTCATAAGCAATGGTATGGATTACACCAGGTAATACTGCTTGCCAATGCTTCATCATGTTGTGATGTGCAATATAGTACTTGCCTAGTTCGATTAAGTCGTAAGAAAACGGATAACCCTCAGTAAATAATTGTTTGTAAATAGCGTAGCATGTATCTAAAGGGTGGCGTGTGACATGAATTATTTTAGCTTTGGGTAAGGCTTTATGAATCAAGCCAATGTATAAGGAATTAAGAGGAAGCTTATCGACGAAGTATTTATTGGTTTCTGTTTCAGGGCGTGTGCTGCGCAGATAGCTTTTTCCTAACTGCTCAAAATCTAGCTGACTGGTGCGTAAAATTAATTCAGCTTTTGTTGATACTGGGCTAGGGCAATTATTTTTTATTTGTTCCATCATACATAATGCAAAATTATTCAGTTCACCAGCACTAAAAACTTCATCATGATTACTAATAATTCGTTCTACTAACGTAGAACCTGTTCTTGGTAAACCCAAAATAAAAATAGCTTGATTGTTAGTGGATTTAGACACTGTTTCAGTATTGTTAAAAAAATTATCATTAAACGTTGTTGAGATCTGTTTTAAAGTGGCTATATCGTTTTCAACGTTATATTGCATGTGACTTCGCCTTAATGCCGCTCCTTGATTAAGCTGTTCAAAGCTCTGGTCGAATAACTGACAATCTTCCAACTCTTTTGCCAGCGCGTAATTAACTTGGCATTGCCCCATAGGTGAATCAATACCTTTAATTAAGCACTGTTTTAATTCATCTATGTGATTTCTAGCTATTGTTTGCTTTGTTAAGCTAGATCTTAATAGATAGGCTTCATAATCAGATGGGTTCAATGATATGGCATTGTTTAAATGTTTTTCACAGGGAATTAATTTACCCTGATAACGCTCTATCGATGCTAAATTAAAGTAAAATTGGGCACTTTGTTTGGGGTGTTTTTGGCTATCGCTCAGTTTTATAGCTCGCTGATAGTAAAAGCTTGCTTGTTGATAATTAGCAAGGTTGGTAAACATAACAGCAAGATCAGCACAACTCTTTATATTATGCACGCTGTAGTTTTCTACGGTTTTAGATAACAATATTGCGCTGCTTTTATCTTGCATGGCTAATAAAACATTGATTTTATGTAATGGCCATTCAAGATTTGTTGCTTGAATATCAATAGCTTTATCTATTAAAGACAAAGCAACATTAAATTGTTTTAATTGCAAAGCTAGAAAACTTGTTGCATACCAACCATCTGGGTTTTTTGGGTAAATACGGTTAAAGTCCTGACAAGACTTTTGGGCTAAAGGGACATTTTTTTGATTGATGTTATGCCAAAGTTTATCGAGCGCTAATTCAATGGTATTTCGATTAATGAGTGGTGCTGCATTAGCACTAGTATTCTTTAGCATAACAGTCTCTAACATGAATAATACGGCAGTTAACATAACGTGTCAGGTTAACTCTAGCAACAATGTTAAAACTCTTACACTGTTGCTAGGTACCGCAATGATTGTTTTAAAACCTATATGAAGCAGATAGGCCGATGGTTCTTGGTTGACTAATATAATCTTTTGAAGAATTACCTAAGAAGTTTTCTGATGGGTCTGTGCCCATAGCACTTTCTGGAATTACACCGGTAACCCCATCTTCATTGAATATATTTTTGATATAAAGGGTTACATCCCAATCATCGGTACTGATGCGAGTACTTGCTCCCCAAATAGAGAAAGCCTCAATATCGGCTTGATACCTTCCAGCGCCAAGCGTATTGACAGTATCCGATTGGTAATAACCATTAACCTGAGAGATCCAATACATATTGTTGTCCATAGTATGGGTATAATCCATCGAGGCACTTAAGGTATTTTCTGGAGTTGAAGGTAACTGTGTACCATCAGAAGCGACCAAAGAAGTTGAATCCGCTGCTGAAACACCTGAGGGAGCATAAAAATCAGCGGTTAACTCTGCTTGCACATAGGCATAACCAAGAACGTAATGTAAATCATCAGTTAAATAGCCTTGAAGCTCTAATTCAATACCAGAGGTTTGTGCTGATTCACCATTCGCTACGGCGAAAAATCCCCAAAACGTTGATGTGTTAAGCTGCGGATCTTGCCAGTCTATTAAAAAAGCTGATGCAGTATAACTGTGCGTACCACCATCTAGGTAACCCTTTATACCTATTTCATAGTTTGTTACTGAATCAGAGTTATACTGTTGCCATTCAGGTCTTTCTTCAAGGGAACCATCAAGAGGCACAGCATTGGCGCCACCTCTTCGGTAACCTTCAGCGTAGGTAGCATAAAGCATTGTATCATCTGCAATATCATAAGAAATATTACCTTTAAAGAGGGTATCACTTTCTTCTGTTTCAAAGTTAGGTTCACCACTTAAGAACGGGAAAATGGGAAGTGCTAACTCTGTGTTATTAGTAAAGCTATTATCAAAATAACGGACGCCTAGGGTTGCTCGTAATTTATCTGAAAAGTGGTAGGTAAATTCGCCAAATACTGCTGTATCTTTAAAATTTTGGTTTCGTTCATAATGAAAGTCATTATCAGTATAAACCATGCCAAATCCACCCATAGTATTCCACCATGGAAAGGCTGCAAAGGCCCATTCTTGATAACCAGGCATATAACTATCTTGAGTTGAAAGAGTATCTTGGTCCATGTAGTAAGCACCAACAACCCAATCAATATTAGCTTTACGTTCATTAGATACTAAGCGCAGTTCTTGTACAAAAGCTTCATCATCATAACCACGATTAGCCATAGCTAATGGTCGAGGTGATCCATAATATAAATCGGCAAACCAGTTATTTTGTGCATAAAAGCCAGTATTATCGCTAATCGAGTTACCTTTGTGAGAATATTGAGAAGAGCTTGACGTTAAAGTGGCAAAGCCAAGGTTCCACTCTACTTCTAAGCTCGTTAGTGAAACATCACGATCTGATGGTTCAAGTAAAACCGCGCCGTTTTGGTAATCACCATAAGTTTGCTCAGTACCGTCTACCCAATTTGTACCTCGAGTTACTTGACGGCGACCACCAATTTCATCACTTTGAAATTGATGGGCGAGTAGAAAAGATAAATCATTTGTTGCTTGAAATAATGCTGAAACTCGGCCGTAAGTAATATCAACAGTGTCAGCATCTTTAACACTTCTAAACGTATTGCCACCCGTAGCAAGATCACCATCACTTAAAGGCGGGTTATAATCACTTGATGGAATAAAACCACCATTAGGGTCAAAATTAGCTGTAGGAGAAGAACCCATTGGTGACATAGAATTGTCAGCGAGATTATAGACATTGACATAATCAACAATGCCATCGTTATCGACTTTACCAACATTTGCGCGAATTGCGATACTGTCTGATAAAGGTATGTTAACCATTACATCAGTATTTAAATTGAAGCCATCAGACCCTTCAGTTTGACCAAAATTTACGCTGGCGCTTCCATTAAACTCGTCTGTTTCAGGGCGGTTCATACGATATTTAACTGTGCCAGAAAGAGAGCCTGAGCCATATAAAGTCCCTTGTGGACCTCGTAATACCTCTACCATACCAACATCTTTTAAGATGAAATTAGCAAATATTGGCGTATCATTTACGTATGAAGCGACAGTAGGTACAGCAGATAGGGCAACATCGCCATTAGAGCCACCATCAACATTAACACCACGAATAATAACGCCATTTACAGCACCAGAATTACGATACCCTCGATCTACAACCGTAATACCAGCAACATTACGCATTAAGTCTGAAGAATCTATGATACCAGCACTTTCAAGTTCATCCCCCGAAACCGCCGAAATATTGTAAGGTACCGATTGAATACTTTGAGAGCGGCGATTAGCCGTTACTTCAATTTTCTCAATTTTACCTTTTTCAATAGTATCAGTTACTGTTTCGGCTGCAATTGCATTGATGCTCGTTAGTGGAACTAACAAAGCGGTACCAACAGCGGTCGCAATAACCGATTTTTTTAAAGTGAAAGTGTTCATTATAATCCTCATAGCTTGTAGTATGTTATTGTAGTAATTTGAGAGTAAACCAAAGAAACATTTATCCTAGTACCAGTTTACCGCTTAGTTTAGGTCCAGTTATTATTGTAAATTGTTTGGTATAACCAATGGCCCAAGTTGTTTTAATTGACTATTGTTTCTTTCTTTTTTTGTTTTAAATTCAAAGGTGATTGGGTTGTCTCTAAAGCTTTTAAGTGGCTGTCCTAAGCCGTGGAGTCCACGCTCTCGGTTACGACGGACTAAATTAAAATCAATTTCAATGGGGATTATTTCTTTATTAATACCAGCTTGGTGAATAACATTGCCATCTGGGGCAACCATAATTGATTGGCCATTACCATACTCACCCAAACCATTAATAGATAACACATAACATTGATTCATAGCCGCAGTCGCTTTAGCCATAGACAGTTCAATATTTCTATCGATGGTACCTGTTAAAGTGGGGTAAATAAGAACTTCAGCACCAAGGCAAGTGAGGTTTCTAGCAACTTCAGGGAACCAAAGGTCATAACAAATGGCTACGCCTATGCGTCCTTGTGGAACATCAAATACAACGAACTCTTGACCACAGGTAATACCAGATTCGTAAGGAGAAAAAGGAAAAATTTTACGATAACGCTTTATTACTTCGCCTTTATTATTAATGACTGACGTAGTATTAAATATATCATCACCACTTTTTTCATAATCCGAGCCAGGAATTATCCAAAGATTTAACTCTTTTGCTAATTGACAGTAAAACGCTTCCGCCTTACTTGGCAGAGATGAAGCATATTTTTTTTGAGGACCAAAATTACACAGCTCACTCAAAACAATCATATCTATCCAAGGAAAACGTTGTTTTGTTTTTGTTATTTCATTTCCTATTGTGGCTAAGTTATCGCCGCAAGGAAGTGAAAGTTGCATACCTGCAATTGAAAAATGGCTCATTGAGTAACTCTCATTATTATTGTTTGTTGAATAAATACTGGATGTATGAGATTACTGTACTGAGTTTATTGTTTTATATGTTAGTACCAGTTTATTACTGGATTTAGGTCCAGATAACAAAGAAAACAGATTACATATAAGAAATGTAAGTCTTTCTGAAATTTTAACTATAATTCTCAAGGAGAATTGAGGAGGTATTTTGTTAAGATAAATAAATTTTACTAATCAGTAAATAAACGTTTATTTTAAATTTCTGATCTTTTTGTGTATTCTAATCGGCGAACAAAACTATAATGTTGATCAAACCATTTCATTTGAGAACCATCGACAATAATATAAAAACCTTTGACTTCGCCATAGCCCCATAATTGCCATTGTCGGTAATACATACCGTCTTTTATCCACCATTGACCAATATCTGTTTCAATGTTTTTTCCACCTGTTTGACCAGACATGGTGCCATCAGCAGCAAGTACTATAGTACAGGGGACGCCGTAAACCATTTGACACTCTAGCACCACATTTGGTAACAGCTGGTTTAAATGTTCATCGGTTAATAACGTACCTTTGGCGTTAGATAGCTTTTCTTCGTGTTCAGCCATCAATTGATGAATAAGGTCAGCTAATTTACTCACACCCAGCCTTATTTTATCTGTAGGGATACTGGTAACCCCCATTCGAAAGCAATTTTCTGGGTAAGCATAGTTAGCGAAATAGCGTTTTACTGGCTCAATTAATATACCAATTTCAGCAGCTTTTTCACGTAAATATTCGCCATCTAGTTGTTTTGGTCCAGTGATCCAATAAGCAGTACCCCCTTGAATAGGGCCAGTATTAATACTGTTAGGTAAGTAAATATTTAGCGCTTCGCGCAGTTCTAACCAGCGTTCAAAAAAAACTTTATGTACTTGCATCATGAAAGCATCATAGTAGCCTAGTGACAAGAAATAAGAGACCGCTCTTTGATTAGATAGGGGAGGGTTACGCATCACCATTTTTCGAAGTTTTTTAAGTTCGTTAATTACCTTACTTTCAGCGACGACAAAAGCTATTTGCACGCCAGAAGCTAGGACTTTTGATAAGCAAGAAACATATATTACACGATTATTGGTATCTAAACTTCGCAGTGCCGGGTGAGGCTGCCCTAAAAAATTACTTTCAAATTCAAAGTCATCTTCAATAATTACAAAATCTTTGGCATGGGCTTTACTCAGAAGTTGTTGACGACGCTCCATTGACATAGTGACACTGGTGGGTGTTTGATGGCTAGGCGTGGTATAAATAATATCACATTGATTAAGGTTTTCATCAACAACCACCCCCCTGTTATCTATTTTCTGATAAATTAACTTGGCTCCCTGTTGCATTAATAACTCGCGCATTTCTGGATAACCAGGTTCTTCTACCGCCACGGTAACACTATCATCGACTAATAATTGGCTAATTAAACTTAATGCTTGTTGCGACCCTACAGTAATTAATATTTCTTCTCGTGAAGCTTGAATACCCCGTCGTGGTAAAATTTTACTTCTGATTTCATCAAGTAACATGGGATCATCTTGTAACCCTTGTAAATCAGACCATTGATAAATTTCGTTTTTTGCATTGGCACGATTATTCGCATCGCGCCATTCTTTTATTGGATATAAAGATGAATCAAACTTACCATCAATAAAGGGGAAGCTGTATTTTCGCCAGTTTGACGGGCAAGAGGTTTCATTTGTTGTTAATAAGGTTTTTTTAAATTTGTATTTTTTAGTACTACTGGCATCAAGCTTCATAGTATTATTTTTAAAGGGAGCTGACGCTTCGGCTTGCTTTAATTGTGGTTTTAGTCTGCCATTCAATGAGCTTGCTACGTAGCCTTCATTAATTTTATCATTGACATATATACCACTTCGCTCTTTTGAAAGTATGTACCCCTCATCTATAAGTGATTGATAAACAAGTACTATAGTGTTTCTTGATACTTTAAGTTGCTTAGCCAGTTTACGCGAAGAAGGTAATTTACTGTTTGCCGGAAAAGAGCCCACTAGAATACCTTCAACCATTTTAGAACGAATCTGGCTTTGTAAGCTTTCATCAGCTTGATGGTTTATGTGTATTAAGTGACTAATCATAATATTATTAAATACCTTTTTTTACGGTTGTGAAAGAAAAATTACTTTATTTAGGCTATTTAAGTTGTTATTAAATACGGAGTGATGATTTACATCACCATAAAAAAACCCATACATTGTATGGGCTGTGTAAATTTTTGAGCACTATTTTTTAGTTACAAACATTGCTTACTTTGTTTAATTCATTCAGAGTTGTAGTGAAACTATAATCAAAACCATCACTGAAGAAGTAGTAAGTCATTCCATTAGGTAGCATTTGTACACCTATACCACCATACCCAGACATATATGGGATCCATGTTTCATTATTACAGTTTTGTATTACCGAAGAAGCGCTTAAGTCGTAAGACCAAAAACCGTTATTATAATTACTGGTGCTGGTTACTTGTGAAGGATCTGTAGCTAAGCCGCGATCATTCGCTGTTTTTTGTAAAGCAGCATTGACCATGCTTGGGTCAAGTATTTGTTGACCATTAATCATACCACTGTCGTTGTTAAGCATGTTTGCTAGTTTAACAACATCATCTCGGTGATAGAAAACACCTAATGCGGCAACCGCTGCAGACTCAGTATCTCTGGTACGAATAGATTCAGACATGGAAGGACTTAATTTTAAAGGCGAATATACGTCGGCAACTAACATATCAGTAAAGTACTCTGTATTATTTCCCTCTTGAGTTTGCAGGTAGTTGTTTACACCTCTACCAACTAGGTAGGTATCAGAAGAGTGGTAAACCCAAGTTTGTCCTGCTTCTTCCTTGTGGTCATAAAAATCACAAGAAATATCAACCTTATCATTGTGAGTATTACTATATAACCAGTTAACCGCATAGTTAGTTTCATCAGCTTCGTAACTAGCAGAGTCATAATTACCCGTTGCCATATCAAGGGCATTCTCAAGCGTTACGTTAGCCCACTTGTTATTGTTTGTACATTCAGAGACATTATTTCTAATTGTTGCATTTTTAGCTCCCGGATACTTTTGTTCTAAACGCATCAAACTGATTGCACCAACCGTTGATTTAGCAGTTGAGTATGAAGGAAGAGTCATAACATCACAAAATGGGTAAGTTCCATAGCGTGTTTCACAACCACCAACATAGTGGACATTATTAAAAACTACGCCAAATGATGATAAATCTTCAGCATCTTGCTCGCTAGCTATATTGTTAATGTTAACACCTGAGTTAGGGTAATCGATAGCAAGTGCACTGATGGCTTTTATTGGCATACGATTGCTTACTTCGCTTTCATAGGCGCTTTTAATATTAGCTGAACCTGAAATAGACTCTGGGTTATACTGGGCAGATAAGCGGCCATAGAGATTAAATTGATAATAAGCACAAGTTTCCGACGCTATTTGGTATTGTACATTAGATATGTCACCCTCATCGTTAAATAAGAAGGTAAGTACGCCATTGTGAGTACAGTTTTGATTGTACTCCACTAGAGCAAAGGGCAGTGATACGCGGCTGTAACCATTGTCACTCGTTTCATCCCAAACTCTTCCCGGCTCTAAAATAAGATCCCACTGACCTAAAGCTGTGGCTGACTCTATTAGACCTCGTGTTTGTGGAATAAGGTGAGTACCGTGCTGAACAAACTGATAGTTAAAGTTAGGTAGTTGCTTTACACCACTAAGCGTATCATATAAATAAGGGTCGTATACCTCAGTCCAGCCACGTTGTACGCCATTAAAAGAGAGTGTGCCTTCAAAGTTATTACTGGGGTTTGCTGCGCCGTCAGGAAGTGCAAAAGAATTGAAGTTAACTAGGCTACCATTGCCGGCATTACCCGTTAAATTAGTGTAGGTGATTAAATTACGGCTAACATTACCATTACCCGTTAAACAATCATATTGACAATCTACTTCATTATCTTTTTCAATGCTATTACCTGCAATGGTAAGCGAAATATTTGGCTCATCAATATCGTTTGAATTTATCAAAAGTGAATCATTAAAATTACCTACACTGGAAGGCGAAAAATTAACCGTAATATCGCAGCTATTTCCTGGTGTTAATGAGGTATTAGCACAATTGTTATTAGAAAGACTA